>Ga0209317_1000013_pt1 | contig 274163 bp, 224 predicted proteins | sample RifGroB2_FD_183994 | JGI IMG/M metagenome (GOLD analysis project Ga0209317, IMG submission 183994) | Soil microbial communities from Rifle, Colorado, USA - Groundwater B2 (SPAdes) (version 2) | ecosystem: Environmental > Terrestrial > Soil > Unclassified | place: Rifle, Colorado | collected...
ATAATAAGCGTGTCGACATTTGATAAAACACCACTAAATGAACTACTTACAAACTTTTCAAAGAACGATGAAATCAAAGATATCTGTAATCAATTGAATTTGTTCGACTTATAACGCAACACTAATGACCTTTTCTTTAAAAAAGTACGGAGTGCCTAAAGTGCGGAGTGCCTAAAGTTTTTAGGAATACTTTCCGCACTTTTTGTACTTTTGTCTAATCCATGGTGTTCGGAGTGTCCAAAATTAACTTTAGGCACTCCAAACTTAGAACTTTAGGCACTTTTTTCCATGAAACGCATATTTCTGATTTTTCTGGCAATCCTCACTTCTTTTCTGGCATTCACGCAAGAAAATGATTCGATCATTGTTGTAAAGAGTCCGGCAGGAAGATTATCCGGATTGATAGATATTCAGGATTTGGTGAATGAAGGATATAACTACTGGGACGAGGAGTTTGAAGGCCATTGGGCCGGAGTTGAACTGGGTATAAACGGGTTTATCGGTGCTGATTACAGCATGTATTCTTCTGCCGATAACAATTTTCTAAAGAATGACCTGCTTCGCTCTAATGTCTTAAATTTAAATCTACTGCAATATTCAATGGGACTGCAAAAGTCCCGGAATACTCTTGGTTTGATTACCGGCCTGGGAGTAAGTCTGCAAAGTTACCGGCTGAATAATAGTACCACCATTTCTATTGATGAAAACCGAAAAGTTTATCCGGTTAACATGTATTTCGATTCCAATCAAAAATCCAAACTTTCTTCCTTAAATATTGAAGTTCCGTTGTTGATCGAATTCCAGGTTCCGGTCAGTAACTATGCTAACCGCATTTATTTTTCAGCCGGAGTAACCGGATCAAAAAGATTGGAATCGCACACGAAGATAAAATACCGGAAAGACGGGAAACGGGAAAAACTAAAATCTCCGGGCGATTATTCGATTAGGGATTACAAAGTTTCCGGTACGATACGTATTGGATACCGATGGATTAACCTGTTTGCAACTTATGATGTAGTGCCGCTGTTTGAAGATCGCCGTGGACCGGTGCTTCATCCGTTTGCCGCCGGAATAAGGCTTATTTCGTTTTAAACTCTATATTTATGAAACTACTGCTTATCAGCAATTCGACCATGCCCGGTGAGGCTTATCTCGATTATCCGAAACACGAAATCAAAAAATTTTTAGGCGAAAAATCATTGACCGCCTTGTTTATTCCCTATGCTGCGGTTACTTTCTCGTTCGATTTGTATGAACAAAAAGTTGCCGAACGATTTGCTGAACTGGGTTATCAGGTAAAAAGTATTCATCATTTCACCGATCCGGTGAAAGCGGTAAACGAGGCTGAAGTCATTGTTGTTGGTGGCGGAAATACCTGGCAATTGGTTCGGATGCTGCACGATAATCAACTGATGGAACCAATCAGGGAGAAAGTACTGAACGGAACTCCTTATGTGGGCTGGAGCGCTGGTTCAAATGTAGCCTGCCCTACTCTGCGCACCACTAACGATATGCCGATTATCGATCCCAAAGGTTTTGATACCACAGGACTGGTGCCTTTCCAGATCAATCCACATTATCTGGATGCCAATCCCGAAGGTCACGGCGGCGAAACCCGCGAGCAACGCATCGAAGAATTTCTGGAAATTAATCCTGACATTTATGTGGTAGGTTTACGTGAAGGAACGATGTTGCGGGTCGAAAACAATGAAATGCACTTGATTGGAAACCGCAATGCCCGTATATTTAAGAAAGGCAATACTCCGGTTGAGTTGAGTTCTGCGGATGATTTTAGCTTTTTGCTGTAATCAAAGTAAAATATTCATCCCTGACAGAGATATACATACAAAAGGCTGAACCCAGACGGGAACAGCCTTTTGTATTTTATATAGAATCGCGGATTATACTACTCCCTGAGCCATCATGGCATCGGCCACTTTAATGAAACCACCAATATTGGCGCCTTTGACGTAGTTAATAAAACCGTCTTTTTCGGTTCCATATTTCACACAGGTTTCGTGAATATTGATCATGATCTGGTGCAAACGGGCATCCACTTCTTCGCGGCTCCACGGCAAACGCATGGAATTTTGAGTCATTTCCAATCCTGAAGTCGAAACACCTCCGGCATTGGCGGCTTTACCTGGTCCATAAAGGATTTTAGCTTCCAGGAATACTTCAACAGCTTCAGGAGTCGATGGCATATTGGCACCTTCAGAAATTACATAACAGCCATTTTTAACCAGTTCGCGGGCATCGTCATCGTTGATTTCATTTTGGGTTGCACAAGGGAAAGCTGCATCGCATTTAATTCCCCAAGGAGTTTGTCCTTCAAAGTACTGTGCTCCATATTTGTCGGCATATTCTTTAATGCGACCACGACGGATGTTTTTCAATTCCAATACAAAAGCCAGTTTTTCTTCGTCAAATCCGGCCGGGTCGTAAACAAAACCAGCTGAGTCGGACATGGTAACTACTTTGGCGCCCATCTGAATCAGTTTTTCAACAGCATATTGCGACACATTTCCTGAACCTGATACAGTTGCAATTTTACCATTTAAATCCTGTCCACGGGTTTTCAGCATTTGGTCGGCAAAATAAACGGCACCGTAACCGGTTGCTTCCGGACGAATCAAACTTCCGCCCCATTCAATAGCCTTTCCGGTTAAAACTCCGGTAAATTCGTTGCGAATGCGCTTGTACTGACCGTACAGATAACCAATTTCGCGACCACCAACGCCAATATCACCGGCAGGAACGTCGGTATCAGCGCCAATAAAACGTTGCAATTCGGTCATAAAGCTTTGGCAGAAACGCATCACTTCATTGTCTGATTTTCCTTTCGGATCAAAATCAGATCCACCTTTTCCACCACCCATTGGCAGGGTAGTCAGGCTATTTTTGAATACCTGCTCAAAAGCTAAAAATTTCAGGATACCCAGGTTTACAGTTGGATGAAAACGAAGTCCGCCTTTGTATGGACCTATTGCGCTGTTCATCTGGATACGGAACCCACGGTTTACCTGGATGTCGCCATTATCGTCAACCCACGGAACGCGGAACATCATTACCCTTTCAGGTTCAACCATACGTTCCAGTACCTTTGCATAACGGTATTTGGGATTTTCTTCGATGAAAGGCATCAATGATTCGACAACCTCTTTTACCGCCTGATGAAATTCAGACTCACCGGGATTTTTGGCAATTACTTTTGCCATGAACTCGTTGACTTTCAGATTTAAAATATCAGCCATTGTTGATTTTTTTGGGTTATTTAATGAGTTAATTTTAAAGTTTCGCAAGCATTTTGCTTGTTTCGAAGCCTAAAAATAATCACCAATTGCGAAGCCTGAGTAATGATAGCAGGTATTTACGTGTTTTACGTAAGGAAAGAAAGTTCGGAGTGACTAGAGTTCGAAGTGCCTAAAGTAAAAGAACTACTATGACTTTTGTGAACTGTAGTTATTATTCAGGGCTTCACTCCTTGAGCACGAAGCAGTCGAAGGGAGCATATTTTATATCTCAATGATGTTATTCTTAATGGCAAACTTTACCATGTCCACTGTGCTTTTCAGGTTGAGTTTCTGCATAATGTGGTTTTTATGCGATTCCACGGTACGGACACTGATGAAAAATCGATCGGCAATTTCCTGATTCGAGTAATTTTCGCCCCAGAGTTTCAGAATTTCGATCTGGCGTGCGCTCAAATTGCTGACATCGGCATTTTGGCTCATCTCATCAGCTTTCAGGCTAGAAATGTATCGGTTCAGTAATAAGTTGGTTATGGACTTGCTGTAATAATCATGACCGTTTCGCAGCGAATAAATGGCTTCCATCAGGCTGGTGCGATCTGCATCTTTACCCAAAAAACCTTTCGCGCCTGCTTTGATTGTTTTAAGCACAATTTCTTCGTTATCGATAATGGAGACAATCAATATTTTCAGCTTCGGATTGCTGATAGTGAGCTGTATAATGAGATTGAGGTTCCGGACGGAGATATCGTGCATGTTCAGAATCAGCACATGCGCCTGAATCGATTTCAGTTTTTGCACCAGCACGTTACGGTCATCGCATGACAGAACAACCCTGACATCTGAAATACCTGAAAGTAAGCCGGAAAGACCTTCCAGTACCAGTTTGTGCTCATCAAAAATTGCCAGATCAATCATATCAACTTCCGTTTAAATTATTCATCAAAAAGTATGGCCGACGTTTTTTGTTTACCATCCATTAAAATAGTCAGTGGTTTGTCGAATCGGACATGCTTGAAAAAACCGGTTCGGTTAATTACCTTTTGATTTTCCAATATTCCCCAATTGACAAAGTCGGTGGCCGATGTGTGCTGAACGGAGAAATACCCAATATTCATCGAGGTTACATTGTGGAAAAAATGCGAACCCAGCGACGAATCGAGCGGATAATTATCGAGGCTGACTTCCACAATTACTTTGGCGTTTGATATTTGCGACCAGTTTACCGGAATACCCACAAAACGGTCACGGCTGCCCCAACGACCGGGACCAATCAGGATGTAGGGCTGTTCATTTTTGATCATTAGATTGTTGAGTCGCTCAATTTCGGCCGCCATTTCAACCGTTTTTAACTTGTTGAATGTGGCATTGTCGATGTAAATCACATCGCGCACCTCTTTTACCTCGCCATTTCCGAGGCTTGATCGTGTAAACAAAACCATTTTCGACTGATCGAGTTTACCAATATCGATGTTTTGAGTAATCTGGTTTCCGATCAGCGGTTTAATCTGGAGCAAATAAAAGGTTGGTAAACCGTTGGCTGCCGGATTCAGGTCAACGGCATATTCAATCTCGACCGGCGAACCGAATGCTTCTTTGATCGTGTCGAGCAGCACCTGAATGGTTTCGGCCAACGGAATATAATCGTATTGCAAAATATCGGCAAAGTTGATGATTCGTGGGCCGTATACACTCAATCCGGTCTCAATCCGGTCGTTATTCGGGTTGTAAACCGAAGCACAATGGGTTAGTGTTCCGTGCTTTTCGGCTTCGCTGATGTTCAACAAACGGAGGGCCGCCAGTTCACCATTCTTCAGGAAATCGGGTTCCAAATCGCTGCAATCGAGCGCATAAAACTGAACCTGCGAGCTGTTGAGCAAATCTTTAATGCTATAAATCGAAATTCGCGGATAATGTGGCGAAAAACGATACGATTTCCAGCCATCCACCACATAAGTTCCCAGGCCAACCGCTGCCACAGCAAATCCTTCCTCGGGTTTCATGTTGGCCACCGGATAGTAGTTGTATGATTGGGCTACTCCGCTAATATGCGGATAATAATAGTTTTCGTATTGGGTGCCAACCAATTCCTGAAGTACCACCGCCATCTTTTCTTCCTCGATTTTGTGATGGATTATCGAAAAATAGTTGCGGGCTTTTTCCGAGAAAGTGGAAGCAAAAACCAGCTTAATTGCCGTGGAAATCTGTTCGAGAACGAGCCGTTTATTTGTACCGTTGGGAATCAGGTAGGTGTCGAAAACCCCGGCAAAGGGTTGTGTGATGGAGTCTTCGGAAGTACTTGATGACCTTACGGCAACAGGTTTGTCGATTTGAGAAACGAAAACCCTTAACTTCTTCAACAAGCCAGATGATAAATTTGCTTCAGCAAAATGATGCCGTAATTCGGCATAACTGATGTTCGGATCAAGAATTATATCGAACAAATTATTTTTTGAAATGAAATGCTGGAATTCGTCGGTTCCGATGATGACTGTGATGGGCGAAAGAATGTTGATTTGGTTGATCAGTGTAGGAAAGTCGAGGTTGTAAATGAGCGTATTGATAAAAGCCAGACCACGCCCCTTTCCACCGAGCGAACCTCCTGAAAACGAAACCATATTTTTTTCGTCGAGTGCCGATGTTTCATCAAAGCTCAGGATTTTTCCTTTCTTTTTTTCTTCACGGTAACGCCTGAATGTATCGATGAAAAACTTCCGGGTTTCATCCATGTTTTTGAACGAACTGATTTGGACCGGGTTGAGGGTTTTTGCCAGTTGAATTTCCCCACGGGCCATCAACCATAGCGAAAGCTGGTTTTCGGAAGCATGAAGGTACAGCGATTCGTCGGGTACTTCAGTTAGAAGCATTTCAAACTCGCGAAGCGACTTGGCCACTGCAATTTTATTGCCGTCTTTGTCTCTGAAAACAAAGTGCCCAAAACCGAGATAACTGGTCAGGTATTGGCTAAGGTCGTTGAGCAAAGTTTCCGAATTCTTATTGATGAAGGTAACCTCCAGATCGCGGGCAACCTGTTCATTTCTATTTTCCGACGATTGAAGAATAATGGGGAGGTTGGAAATATGCGATTTTACGTACTGGATGAAATTAACGCCGGCATGTTTGTCTGGTTTTCCGCCGCGGTCGAACTCCACATCCGAAATTACACAAAGCATAAAATCCTTGTACTGGTTGAAAATGGCGATGGCTTCCTCATAATTCCGTGCAAGCAAAATTTTGGGTCTCGACCTCATTTTACAGATTTTATCCAGTTCATTCTTTTCCACCTCGGGTAACAATTGCTGCACCTGGCTGAAAACAATATCGTACAGGATTTGCAGGTATTTGGAATAGTAAAGCGGTGAATCTTCAATCAGTAAAATGACACGAACCAAACCTATTTTGGTGTCGTTTTCCACGTTCACCTTATCTTCGGTCGATTTTACGATGGCAAACAGAATGAGCGAATCGCCGTTCCAAACAAATAACCGGTCGACAGAGCGGATGGTTGGTACGAGTTCCTCAAAATATTTGATATCGCTCTTTTTATTCAGGAGCAGGTAAATAGGCAAGGTTTCGTTTTGCGCCCTGATTTGCTCGCTGAGTACGATCGGTGTTTCGCGGTCGCTTCCGGCCATCAGAATAACCAGATCGAAGTTGGTAGTTTCAAGCAGCATCAACGCTTCCTCGGCTGATGAAACGCCTGTTATGCGCGGAACCGAGAAAAGGCTATACTGGTAAATCTCGCCCATGAAACGTTCAAAAAAGGAGTCTTCGCTTTCGAGTATGAAAGCGTCGTACAAAGTGGCCACAAACAGGATGTGTTTGACCTTGTACTTCATCATATCGAGGTAAACGTACTTGTCGAGGGCCTGCTGGTTAAAATACAGTTGAAGTGGCTTTTTAGCCCGGATCAACGATTTTCGGAATTCGTCGGAATGCTGTATTTCACGCGCCGGAACGCCTTTCTGATGAATGATTTCCCGCCCCTTGAAATTGTTGAGATAGCCACTCACCAACCTTGCAATATTGACCAGCAGATTGCGTTCTTCGTGCAGAAAAGGACCTTCATCCTCTTTGGGCAACTGTTTCAGATAAAAAATTTCAATCGTCCCCTTTTTGTTGTCGATGGTCACAAAATTTTCGCGCTGTACCCATTCGGTTTCCATCAGGTTCAGGCTGGTATAAGTTTTTCCCTCAAAACGGATTCGCGATGCCGTGTATTTGGGATATTGCCACGACTTGGGCAAAATATTACAGATTTCCTGAAGGGTTGCATCAACCGGCTTTCCCTCATCGATAATGAGCGAAGTTTGGTTAATGGCCCGCAGTTCTTTTAACCGTTCAGTATTTTCGTGCTGAAGCTTGTTGAACACTGCACGGGTTGCAGAGCCGGCAATCAGGTTCGATAAATTGATCAACAAATTTCGTTCTTCTTTCAGGAATGGACCTTCGCCAGCCTCCGGAAAAGCTTTGAGGTAAAAAATTTCGATGGTTCCTTTTCGCTTGTCGGGTGTTTCAAAATCCTGGGCCATCCGCCAGGCAGTTTCCCTGAAACCATGACTCAGAAAAACATTGTGGTCGTAGCAGATGCGGGCAACGGTATATTCCGGATATTGCCACGATTCGGGCAAAATGCTGCAAATAATCTGCAACGATTCTTCAAAAGATCTGCTGTTTTGCAGGATTTCTGAAGTCCTGTTGATTCCCCGGAGTTCTTTCAGCCGTTCCGTATTCCTGATTAATAACTCTTCCAACGCCTTGCGTGATACCGTTCCCGAAATCAGGGCAGCCAGGTTATCAATGAGGTTTCGTTCTTCGGTCAGGAAAGGGCCTTCATCGGCTAAAGGAAATTCCTTCAGATAAAAAATTTCAATAGAGCCCTGCGATGAATCAGGCGTATCAAACAATTGCTGCAATTTCCAGGGCGATTCGCCGAACAATTCGCTGGTAAATTTTTGATTTCCGTATATGATACGGGTTGCGGTGAAAGCAGGATATTGCATAGCCTCCGGCAAAGCCGAACAAATTTCCTGTAATAATTCGTTAATCGAATTGCTTTTTTTGAGGATTTTGGTGGTGCGGTTGATGCTGTTCAGTTCTTTCTGCCGCTCCTCCATGTCGAGGCTCATTTTTTGGAGCTTTATCCTGGAAATCAGGCCAACAAGCAGCGGAACAATAATTCGTAGAATGGATTCGGCTTCTTCGATTTCCGTCTCAAAAGATTTGGTTTGATCGGGATGCGACAGAAAGAGTTCAATAACTCCGGGTTTTTTGTCGGGAAGCAGGAATTCCTGTCTGACCAGCGTCTGTGTTTCTTCAAATAGCTGACTACGGAAAGTTTGCTTGCTGAACGAAATGCGTATAAAAATTGAGGTTTCGGGTGTTGAATTTTCGGCAACGACATCACAGATTTTCTGCAACGATCCATCCAGATCTTTGGCCTCATTCAGTATTTCAATGATCCTGAAGGTCAGATCATCCCGAACAAACAGTTCCGCATTTTTATTCATAATTGTCAAATTATTCCTGATCGTCTGAACCAGTCAGCCAACCATTCAGAAGCTTTTTCGAAATTAGTATATAAATGGTTCTGAACCTATCCGGGAGCGGGAAATCCATCAAAGAAAAATACCCGGAAGCTTTCAAAGTGGTGTTTTCCAACCATCGATGAATAAAATATGCTGTTTAGACGGGAACGTTTACTTTTCCTGAAACATTGAATTTGTACGACGCTTCAGCATCTTTGTTTCCAAAGCGCTTTGCCAACTCCTCGAAACCGGCATAATAGGCATTAAAATTATGACCATCAACGCACAGTGCGCGGGCATTTCCGCAGATACTGACCCTGAAAATTCCATGTAATCCAATTTGAGACTGTTCGTTCAGGTAAAGCATAGCCTGAACCGGGGTGCTGGTGGCCGTGCAAACCGTGCAGGTTTCACGGATGGTTTTTACTGAACCGATGGTAAAAACCTGATTGTATTTTCGGCTTCCCAACGTTTGTTCCAACAACTGAGAACTGCGTCGCAAAGTGTTGTCGGCGCTACTTATAAAATCATCCGAATTGTTTCGCAGTTCGTTTTCCAAAACCTGATCATCGCTGGCTGCGCCGGTAAGCAGGCAGGTTATGTGGTTTCCGGTAGCCTTGAGTGCAGCTAAAACCGGATAGAGTGGAATCCTACTTTCCCGATTGGCAACGCATAAAACAGTACCAAATTTTTCAATCTGAAACGGTTGACCGAAAGGACCTTCCAGCTCCAATTCTAAGTGCGAAAGACATGGATTAAGCAAGCCAACCATTTTTTCGGGAACTGATGGAGCAATTACCGTAAGTGTTTCACGGCCTGCATCTGATTTAACGATGGGTAAAGTAATGGCAGCACCATCTGAAGTCCGGAGAATCACATACTGGCCGGGTTTAAAGGTGTTAAATGCTCCTGAAGCTTTGATTTCCAATTTATAAAACTGTTCTGAAAGGTTTTTTCGGGATATTATTTTGCTCCTCATTTTAGTTGATTTGAATGAAAAGCGGAAGATAAATTGATTCGGAAGGAGAAAAAAAAAGCGTACCCAAATTACGTGTTTCCTTTACGTGAAAAACGGAAACTACTTCACCTGTCCGTTGAGGTATTTTCCGGAAATAAACCGGATGGGGTACCAGGCTGCCAGAAAGCCGATACCGGTAACAAGCAGGAAGATGGCAAGCAGATCGCCCAGCCTGATTTCGACCGGATAACTTGAAAAAATGAATGAACCTTCGTTTCCGGGAATTTTAAGCAATCCGAATTCCATCTGAATCCAACAGACGATAATTCCCAAAATCACGCCCAGGGCAGCGCCAATAAGCGAAATCATCCATCCTTCGAAAAGGAAAATGGTTCGTATCAATTTCTGGTTCGCGCCCATGCTTCGCAGAGTGGTAATATCACCCTTCTTGTCGATAATCAGCATGGTTAGTGTACCCAATATGTTGAACGAAGCAATAATCAGGATAAAACCAAGGATGAGAAAAATAGCCCATTTTTCCGACTGCATAACCCGGTAAAACAGTTCATGCTGCTCAAACTGGGTTTTTACCGCAAATTTTTCACCCAATATCCGGGTAATTTCTTCTTTCGCCAAATCTTCCGAAACACCTTCTTTTAAGCCAACTTCTACTGCACTTACCTGATTTTCCATCTGGAAAAGTTCCTGTGCATATCCAAACGGAACCAACACGTATTTGAAATCAATTTCCTGTTGATTGGCAAAAACTCCGGATGCATAAATGGTGTTGTGATTAAAGGCATTGCTAAGACTTGGACGGCCTTTGGTCCCTTTTTTCAAGGTGTAAATATGTATGGGATCGGAAAAATTCAGTCCAACTGATAAATAATAGGCTACCCCCTGACCAACGACAGCAAACGGAACCTGACTGGCTTCAAGCAAAAACCGCCCACTGGTTATGCTGCTGGTATCCAGCCCTGAAATTTCGTTGTAATTGGCCGGCACCCCTTTTAATGTGGCAAAGTATTGCCGATTTTCGCCGTAACGGAGCAAAGCATCTTCCTCAATAATTGGCGTGACAGATGAGATTCCGTTTAATTGTCTGATTGCGTCAAAGTTGCCTTCCTTTAATTCAAACGATTTCCCTTTTGCGGCCGAAATTTTAATATCCGGATCGAACGATGAAAACATGGATTTGATAGAAAACTCAAGACCATTGAACGCGGAAAGAATCACCACCAGCGCAAAAGTTCCTACCGTTACACCAGCCACAGAAATGCCTGCAATCAGGTTGATCACATTCACCGATTTTTTCGAAATCAGGTAGCGACGGGCGATATAAAAGGCAGTTTTCAAAATTTACCAATTATCTATTTACAATTTCAAACCTGAAAAAGTCAGTAGTCATTAGGAAAAGGAAAAATTTCTAATGACTGATGACTGTTTCCTATTTTTATTTCCAGGCTTTAACGATTAAACCGGTTCCGCTTTTGTGCTTCATTCCAAGATCGAAGAAATTCAGGATGATGGCAATGGGATAAACGACCAGGTAATAAAACGGAAGCAGGATAAAGAATATTTTGCTCTTGCCAAGCATCAGGATCGGGTATTTCATCGACAGTTTCCAGGAGATTTTACCCTGATTTCCATAGGAATACCTGGCCTCCACCTTTGAAAATCCAACCGATTTCAGTTTGGTCTCAATATCGTCCATGTTGTATCCGTCGCGCACGTGTTCGTCAATAAACCCATGAACGCCTTCCTCGTGATCGTGGTCATGCGAGTCGGATCCACCCTGGTCCGAAGGAGTTGAAATCAATAAAAGGCCACCCTTTTTCATTGAAGCGTAGAAATTGCTGAAAACCAGCACATCTTCTTCAATGTGTTCCATCACATCAACCGAAAGAATTAAATCGTACCTGTTGCTTTCCTGAAATTTTGTTAGGTCGGCCAGTTCAAATTTTACGCGACCTGAAAAACCAGCCTTTTGCATAAACTGGTTGCAATCTTCTATCTGTTCAGTTTTAATATCAACGGCTTTGATTTTTGCCTGAGGAAACCATTTGGCCATCCGGTAGGTGTACTGACCGAAACCTGAACCGGCATCGAGTATATCTTTTACTTCAGGAGAAATACGGGTACGCTTACGAAGTTCTTTGCGTATGTGCCAGGCACGAAGCAAAAGTAAATCGAGCAGTTGATAAAACAGTTTTCGCAAAAGCGGAGTTTGGTTAAATACCTTTCCCAGTGAACGTTTAATCGGATCGTATTGCATTTTCTTAGAAAAAAGGAATGAGGAATTAGAAAAAAGTGATCAGTCGCAGTAACTAGTCGCAGTGCATTTCTGAACACTGTGACTGGATACTGAGACTATTCCTTGAGCAGTCGGTCGATGTTATCGATGTAATCGAGGCTGTCGTCGATATGGAAATCGAGTTGTGGAACAATCCTTAGTTGTTTACCGACTTTTAGTCCAAGCAGACCACGTATCCTGGATTGATGATGTTTGATTTCGAGCAAGGTGGCTGCTCCTTTTTCAGAAGGAAAAATGCTGAGATAGACCCTGGCTATAGCGAGGTCGGGCGAGATCCGAACATTCGTTACACTGATGATAACCCCATGAAACAGGTCTTTCCCTTCCTTTTGCAGGATTTCGGCAATATCCTTTTGTAAAAGTCGTGATATTTTATTTTGGCGGGTCGTTTCCATACTGTTTTGTTTTTGAAAATTAAGCGTTCAAAGGTAGTTAAAAATGTTCGAACAACAGGAAAGGCAATTGGTTCAGGGTCTCAGTTGACCGTATTCAACTATGGAACGCTTATTTTCTTTAAGTTCGCCCTCATAATATTTCCAATTTTTCTTTTTCCTTTTTAAAAATATGGAAGGATTTTTTGATTACAGCCTTTGGGGACTATTTCTGGCTAGTTTTCTGGCCGCAACTGTTGTGCCTTTTAGTTCCGAAGTTGTACTTACAGCAGTTCTGGCCAATGGAACAGACATTTATTCAGCGGTAATTGTTGCTTCACTGGGCAACTGGGTAGGAGGTATGAGTAGCTTCGCATTGGGATATATGGGAAAATGGGAATGGATCGAAAAATACCTCAGGGTTAAACGCGAAACAATCGAAAAATGGCACGATCGCTTGTATAAAAGCGGAGCCTTCTTTGCCTTCCTGACGTGGGTTCCCGGAGTTGGGGATATTTTTGCCATCGGGCTTGGAGTACTTCGATCCAATATCTGGATAGTCGCAATCACGATGCTTGCAGGTAAATTTTTACGCTATGTAGTTTGGGCCTGGCTTAGTGGGCTGGCTTTCTGAAAAGATGAAGATTGAATTGCTGAATATTTTACAAACTTTCGGTATTTTGACTTTATTTGCGATGATAAAACATGACAACATGGTTGCCGAAAATATCGTTATAGGCCAAATTTAAGGTGTAGATAGAAGAAATTGGCAGCGGTGTAGCCAAAACATCTTCTGTCGATTCAGGGGCATAGTTTTTAGAATCATATATTCGTGAATTTGCACCTTGAATTTGCACCATAACATCTGTAATAATTTGTGTAGCATCGATTTCTTTTCCTGTGTTTCCCAAATAATATTTCCATGAAACTTTGGTTAATCTATTGGATGAGTCATAGGTCAAAGTTGGAAAAACATATATTAAATTGTTGAGAGTACCTGAAAAAGTTGGCAGATCGAAATATAAAGGTTTGTCTTTGTAAATTACTTTACACTGGCCAGCTAAAGAGGTACTTATCGGATATACTTCCGACCAAAAAATTGTATGGTAGGGTAACACTTTTTTTTCTGCGGTGTACGTGTTTATTTCTCCATTTAAACTGGCAAAAGTAACTCCATCGGGAGTATTGCTTTCCGAAGAATAAAAAAGTAAACGATATTCATCAACATTTATAGAATTCAAGCGGGTAGGAGTTGTGTTAAAATCACCTCCATTGCCAAAATAGATAAATCCTAACCGCAAGAATTTACCTTCCAATAAGTCAATTACCCCATTGCGGTCGGTATCGGGATTTTGCACAAGCAACGAAAAATTGACATTAGCATAGCGGTATCCTTGTATTTCTTCAGTACTCATATTCATAAATTTGGTCAGAATATTTGTGCCTGACAAAACTGCGGTGCCGTTGGTTGAAAGTTCGCCAAGATTGACCACAGAAACTGTATCATTCAGATAATTCAGTGGGAGCGATGCAATGCCCTCGCTGAGTTTCAGGCAGCCCAGAAAGTTTTTAGCTTCATTGGTGAAGATTAGCCCTACGGGTTCGTCTTTATTAACCTGAATAGAAAATGCTCCGTTGGTAATGTCGGCAAGGGTATGTTCTCCTGAGATATTAAAAAGCATCACTTTAGTGGCCGATTTTAAATCGAGTCCGGCCGATTTAGTGGTAGATAATTTTCCGGTAATTTTAACCTGATCTGTTTTTTGATTTGCGTCATCACCTTTTTCACATCCCGAAAAAATAACCAGTGTCAGCAGTAAAATAATAAGCATTCTCATAATTTCAGTTTTTTGGTTAATTTATTCTAAAATTATAATTTATTTCTAAAACCTATCCGAACATAACTCAACTTTTTTTTCTTCAACAAAATCACGAGCCAAACAACTCAAATCCAAGCTTAAAAGTTTCAATTACTCCAAGTTTAAGAGCACCAGCAGATGCCAACTTTTATGCCTATCCGGAAGAGAAGGACAAAATGTGCAATGATTAAAATATTTGACCCTCCAATTCGTCCTCCAGTATAGTGGGATTAAAACCTGAGCCTTTCTGTCTTCAAACGCAGAAAGGCCCGGGTTATCATTTACCACCCAAAACCAGTCATTAATCGATTAAAACGGCTGAATTATCTACCTTGATAAACATTTGTACAAATCAAATATGGAAATTTGGCACGAATAATTAATGAACAATTTACATTCAGGAAACGTTTCGCATACAAAATGTTTCCTTTCTTTGTCTCAAATTATTAGTAAACAAAAAAATGCAATACGAATTCAATGTTGATGATCCTAAACTGAGAGCTATTCTGGATAAAACAGTGGAGTTGTTTTCAGAATTCGGCATCAGAAATTTAAATATGGATGATATCAGCCGAAGCCTGGGGATTTCGAAAAAGACTCTTTACCAGTACGTAAAAAGCAAAGAAGATTTGATTGAGAAGCTTTTTTACTACGATGAAATGAGATGGAAGCTTGAATCTTCGAAAATTATACAAGCAGAAATGAATGCCATTGATGTATTGGTTCAGGTGAGCCTTTTAGTTTTTAATGAGCTGGGAAGATTGAATCCAAAATTAAAATTCGAATTGAAGAAGTATTACGAACCAATCTATTACCAATTCATGATCCGAAAACAAAATCAGATTTTTAATCAGATCAGCAAAAACATTGAGAAAGGCATCAAGGAAGGCCTGTACCGAACTGATGTAAATGTTGAACTGGTTGCTGGCTTGTATGTTAGAAATCTGGTTGACATGCACAACAAAGATTATTGCTTCGTTGAGAACATCACCTTCGATCAGTTAATTGAGGTCATGTTCGAAAATCATATCAGAGCCATTTCAACTCCGGAGGGAACGGCCTATTTTGAAAAGCGCAAATCAGAAATTACAAATTCGAATAAAAATATTCTATAACTCATAAAACAATCCAAACATGATCAGAAAACAAAAACAAGTGCTCCTGCTGGCAGTGATGTTCCTTATGGGAATATTCAGTGGAAAAGCTCAGGAACCTACCAAACTCTCTCTTCAGGATGCTCTGGTTCTGGCATCAAAATACAACACGAACATTCTGAATTCGGATCTTGATCTGAAAATCGCTCAAAAAAAGGTTTGGGAAACAGTTGCCAGCGGCCTTCCACAAATTTCCGGTAAAGGCACTTATCAGCATATCTTTAAAGTTCCAACATTGAGCTTTGGAGGTAAAACTGTTTTATCGAATACTGAAGTTCCATGGGATCCAACCACCCAAAGCGGAACGATGAGTTCGTTAACACTTGCAAGTGGCGAAAGCATTTACTTAAATAGTGAAGCTGGTACTCCAATTGAACTTGGGCTGAAAAACAATACCAGTTTTGATCTTACGCTTTCGCAGTTAATCTTCAGCGGATCATATCTGGTAGGGCTACAGGCAACCAAAGTTTACTACGGCCTCACCAAACAAACTGCTGAAAAAACGAGACTCGATGTCATTGAAACGGTTACAAATACCTATACGATGATTCAGTTGGCTGAAGAAAGCCGAAAAATTCTGTCTCAAAACCTGGAGAACATCGACAAAACCTTGTACGAAATTTCAGAAATGAACAAACAGGGTTTTCTGGAAAAAACAGACGTCGATCAACTGGAACTGACCGGTAATACCGTCCGTAATGCCATGAATCAAATTGACAGTAACCTGGAAATGGCCTACCGGTTGTTGAAGATTCAATTGGGAATGGAAGATTCTCAAAAAATCGAACTAACCGACAAACTTGAGTCGGGTGAGTCTCTTACAAAATCGAGTCTTCAATTAATCACAGAAACATTCGACATTAATCAGAGTATTGATTATCAGCTTATACAGACGTCAGAAAAAGCAGCAAAACTAGATCTGAATCTGGCTAAAAGTAGTTTTCTGCCAACCATTGCAGGTTTTTATAACCATACCGAAAAATTAAAAGCACCAGCGTTTGATTTCGCCCCTAAAGATATGTTAGGAATAAATTTAAGTGTTCCCATTTTTAGTAGCGGACAACGTTCGTCGATTGTATCACAAAAACGGATGGCATTGGAAAAAGCTAAAAACACCAAACAATTGGTTTCGAGCAGCCTGACTATGCAAGCCAGCCAGTATCAAAGTGATGTGAAACTGAAATTGGAAAGATTTCAGAATCAGAAAAAGAGCAAAGAACTTTCGGATGAAATTTACCAGCGGACTTTGGAAAAATACAAACAGGGAATGGCATCAAGCATGGATTTGATGACCAGTCAGAATCAATACCTGACGAACCTGACCAATTATTATCAAAGTATTTATGATTTGCAGGGCTCTAAGTCGAAATTGGAAAAGCTGTTCAACATCAGTCATGAATCAGAAAACAAATAGAAATTATAAACATCAAATACTATAGAAATGAAAAAGATTATTATTTATTCGGCACTTGTTGCTTTTTTAGTTTCGTGTAGCGCTCCTACCGACAAAAAAGCGGAGCTGGAAAAACTGAAAGTACAACACGATGAGTTAGCTACTAAAATCGCACAACTCGAGACCGAAATCAATCCCGGAGGCGTAAAAGCTGAACAAAAAGCAGTTACTGTTAAAACTACCGATGCTGCCGAATGTGTTTTTAACCATTATATCGATGTTCAGGGAACAGTTGATGGCGACCAGAACATTGCCGTGAGTCCGCAAATGCCTGGTATTGTAACCGCCGTTTATGTAAAAGAAGGTACACAGGTAAAAAAAGGTCAGGTATTGGCTGAACTGGATGCCCAGGTACTCAAACAATCGTTAGAGGAAGTAAACACTCAGCTCGCACTGGCAACCAGCATTTTCCAGAAACAAAGTGCCCTTTGGGAAAAGAAAATTGGCAGCGAAATCCAGTATTTGCAGGCAAAAGCCGGCAAAGAATCACTTGAACTGCGAGCCAGCACAATGAAAGAACAGCTGCAATTGGCTAAAATTGTTTCGCCAATTAGTGGTACTGTCGAAAGCGTTCCACTGCGTGTCGGACAAATGGCTTCTCCGGGTATGCCTACTTCTGCTATCCGGGTAATCAACATGAATGTTGCCAAAATATCGGCTGATGTTGCTGAAACTTACGCTACCCGTATTAAAAACGGGAATGATGCCATGGTCAGTTTTCCTGATTTAGGCAAAGACATTGAAACAAAACTGAACTTTACAAGCCGTTTCATTGATCCAACCAACCGGACATTTAAGGTTGAATGCAAGATTTCTTCGAAAGATGTAGAGCTTCGCGCCAATATGATTGCTTACATCAAAATCAAGGATTACACCAACGAAAAAGCGTTCTGTATTCCGGTAAATTATGTACAGAGCAATCAGAGTGGTAAATTCGTTTATGTAGCCAAACAAAATGGTAATGAATGGAATGCCGAACAAAGAAACATCAAAACCGGAATGGATTACAACGGAATTATTGAAATTCTTGAAGGAATTACATCTGGCGAAAAAATAATTACTTCAGGGTTTCAAGGCCTGAATGCTGGCGAAAAGGTAGTTTTCTAAATCAAACAAAACAGACCAATCATGTCGAAAGAAAATAAGATTAAAGAATTTTTTGCCACAAGCTGGGCAATCGATAACCGGACGAGCATCTATGTGCTTGCCACGATTATATCGGTGCTTGGTATGATGAATTACTATTTTATACCGAAGGAAACATTTCCCCAGATAGTAATTCCATACATTGTTGTAAGTACGCCATACCCGGGCACCTCGCCCGAAGACATGGAAAACCTGGTGACACGTCCGATTGAGAAACAGTTAAAGTCAATATCGAACGTCAAAAACATTACCAGCAATTCCGTTCCCGATTTCTCTTCAATCATTGTTGAGTTTGATCCTGATTTATCTATCGAAACAGCCAAACAGAGGGTGCGCGATGCCGTTGACAAAGCAAAGACAGATCTTCCAACCGATTTGCCCACACAACCGCAAATCATGGATATCGACCTTTCTGCAATGCCAGTCATGTTTCTCAATATTTCCGGAAATTATGATCTGGTTAAATTAAAACATTATGCAGAAATAGCCCAGGATAAAATTGAAGGACTGAAGGAAATTACCCGTGTTGACATTGTTGGGGCGCTCGATCGCGAAATACAAATCGATGCTGACATTTTCAAAATGCAGGCCGCAAAGGTCACCTTCGGTAACATCGAACAGGCAGTTGCCATGGAAAACCTTACCATTTCGGGAGGTATACTAACCAACAGTGGAACCCGTAATACAGTTCGAATCAAAGGACAGTTTACCGATGTAGAAACCATACGCAATATTGTTGTTCAATCGTCGAGTGGCGCTATGATCAAGCTTAGCGATATTGCCGAGGTAACTGATGGTTTTGCAGAACAGGCAAGTTTTGCAAGACTCGATGGTAAAAATGTGATCACACTGAACGTAATCAAGAAGAACGGTGCAAATTTGCTCGATGCTTCTGACCAGATCAAGGAAATTGTTGATGACCTGAAACAACGCGACTATCCGAAAGATATGGAAGTTACTGTTACCGGCGACCAAAGCCGTTTTACGCGAAATACACTTGAAGAATTGAATAACACCATTATCATTGGGTTCATCCTTGTGACGATTGTTCTCATGTTCTTCATGGGCTTCACCAATGCTTTCTTTGTTGGGTTGTCAGTTCCATTGTCCATTTTCGTAGCCTACCTGATTATTCCCGGATTAGGCTTCACCATGAACATGATTGTCATGTTCGCCTTCATCTTTGCCCTCGGTATTGTTGTTGACGATGCTATTGTGGTTATTGAAAATACACATCGTTTGCACCGTTTCATTCCGGATATTAATGTTGCAGCCAAGAGAGCGGCCGGCGAGGTTTTCCTGCCTATTTTGTCAGGAACACTGACAACCCTTGCTCCATTCTTCCCGCTGGCTTTCTGGCCAGGCATCGTGGGCCAGTTTATGCACTATTTGCCTGTAACCCTGATCATAACCCTGTTTGCCTCATTGTTTGTGGCGTATGTGTTTAATCCGGTATTTGCGGTTTCGTTTATGAAACACGAATACGATCAGGAATTTCAACAAGGAACCGGTTGGCGAAAACTTAAAATTTCGACGATTGTGATGGCTGTTTTATCAGCTATACTTTATGTTGTTTACTTCACGGGAAAATCGCCTGCTGCTTTTACCATGGCCAACCTGCTTTTGCTGGCTGTAGTGTTGATTGTCCTTTTCCATTTCGTCATAAAGAAAATGATCCACCGTTTTCAGGACAAGATTTGGCCCTGGTTTATGGCTGCTTATGAGAATCAACTGCGCTGGGTACTTAAAGGAGCTCGTCCGATATGGATACTTGCAGGTATGATCGTCTTATTTTTTGTAACCATGATTATTACCGGAATAGCCAAACCAACCGTTTTGTTTTTCCCGAACAGCGATCCGAATAATATTTTTGTATACATTAAAATGCCCGGAGGAACACATCAGAATGTGACCGACAGCGTTACCCGCGTTGCTGAGGCAAGGGTTTACAACGCCATTGGCCAAAACAATCCTGATGTGGAATCAGTTATTTCGAATGTGACCATCGGAGCTGAGGAAGAGGGATTTACTTCATCAGGGACACCCTTCAACAGAGGGAAGGTTACTGTGAATTTTATAGAGCACCAATTCCGCAGTTCAGGGATTTCAACCACCCAATACATGGAATTAATCCGGAAAGAAGTTGCCAACATCGCAGGAGCTGAAATCACTGTCGATAAAGAACAGAATGGCCCGCCAACCGGAAAACCAATCAACATTGAAATTACCAACGAAAATTTGGGAACCCTGATTACCGATGCTTATGCTTTCCGTAATTATCTCGACTCACTTGATATTCCAGGCGTTGAAGAATTAAAGTCCGATTTCGAAATGAACTCTCCGGAAATTATTATCCAGATTAACCGCGATCGTGCCCAGCGTTTAGGTATTTCAACCGGTCAAATTGGGATGGAAATCCGCACAGCATTGTACGGAAAAGAAATTTCGAAACTAAAACAGGATGAGGATGAATATCCGATTATGCTTCGCTACAATAAGTTAACCCGCGATAACATTGATGCGTTGGTCAATCTTCAGATCACTTATCGCGATATGAATACCGGTATGTTACGCAGTGTTCCGTTATCAACAGTCGCCAGGCTTGATTACACTTCTTCATACGCAGGAATTAAGCGTCTGGATCAGAAACGTGTTATAACTGTTTATTCGAATGTGCTTTCTGGCTATTCTGCCAATGATATTGTGCCAAAAATTATTAGAGAATCAAAATCATTTCCCCTACATGAAGGAACTGCCATCAAACTGACCGGAGAACAAGATGATCAGGCTGAAACAGTTGCTTTCCTTCTAAAAGCCATGATCATTGCCATTGGTGCAATTTTCTTTATCCTGATTACTCAATTTGGATCGGTTAGCAAATCGTTGATCATTCTCAGTGAAGTTATTTTCAGTATCATTGGGGTTTTGCTTGGATTTATCTTCTTCAAAATGGACCTGGTAATCATGATGACCGGTTTAGGTGTTGTTGCTCTTGGCGGAATTGTGGTGCGAAACGGAATTTTGATTGTTGAGTTTATTGATGTCAAGAAAAAGGAAGGATTACCTACCCGCCGTGCAATTATAGAAGGTGGAAAAACCCGTATAACTCCGGTTATTCTTACTGCAACTGCTACTATGTTAGGTTTGGTGCCACTGGCTGTTGGTCTGAACATCAATTTTGCGACCATCTTTACCGAACTGAATCCACACATCTATTTTGGTGGCGACAATGTCGCATTCTGGGGACCTCTTGCCTGGTCAATCATTTTCGGATTGAGCTTTGCAACTTTCCTTACCCTGATGTTTGTTCCGGCTTTGTACGAACTGGATTATACCATCAGATTGAAATTGAAGAAACGTAAAAATCTGAAAAGGATCAAAGCGTTGAATAAATAAACTTAGTTTCTATTCTAAATAGAAAACGGCGGGAAAGATAACTTTTCCGCCGTTTTTAGTATGGATTATATTGATTGATAATTCTATTTATCCTTTGCACGATACAATCCTTCATGAGTTTCCCTGATCAGATCAATGATCGGAATATTTGCCGGACAACGGGTTAAATCAATCTTTTTTAAATTCTCTTCAGTGGGGAAATTGCCCGGAAACCAATGGCCCTTTTCCTGAAACATGTTGTAACGATAAAGTCCAAAGTCTTTCATGTCGTAACATTTCCAGAGCATCCTGAATCGCAGGATTTCAGGAATGTTCAACCCTGAAGGGTCGTTTTCCATAATGTATGGATCAAACCCGGAATAAGGATCTAGCAGTTTTTGATCGTCGAGTGTCTGTTTGATTTTGGCATCTTGAGGAGAAAAAGGTGCCGGAGCAGGGAAAATGCCGTTGAGGTGATCAAACTGTGCTGTTACCGGAAGCCCGAAAGTCAAGGTATGAATGGCCGAATGGCTCAGACAAAACCTTGCATTCCACTGAATTGGATGGAGTGGTGCCATTAATTCCATCAGTTTTTTTGGCGAATTTGAAAGTTGTCCACCCTTATCGTTTGGCGAAATAATGAACACACCCATATCTTTGGCTTCAGCCAGATCAATAGCCGCTTTGTTTCGTTGGAAGAAATAGTAATAATGAAGGTTTACAAAGTCGAACAAATCAGTTTCAATAGCTTTTATTATCACCTCTAATGGTGCATGCGTGCTGAAACCAACATGTTCAATAATTCCTTCTTCTTTCATTTTAAGCAACTCTTCAACAGGTCCTCCTTTGGCACAGGCAGATTGCAGTATTCCAATGGTATTTATTCCATGCCATGCATAAAAATCAAAATAGTCTGTTTTCAACGCCTTCAACTGGTTCGAAACCATTGTTCGGGTTTCTTCTGCCGTCTTAGGATTTCCTTTGGTCATCAAAGAGTAAGACTCGCGTTTCAGTTTTAATTCATTGTTCAGTACCCGACCGTAGGCATGTTCACTTTTGCCATAGCCATGAGCTGTTTCAATTAAATTGATGCCCTGCGCCAAAGCTTTTTCGACAGTATCCCGACATTGATCGAGTGTATCCTGGGGAATATGTTCGCGTGGTTCGCTATTGGCATGTTTAAAACGCATACCACCCAAAGTGACCACACTGACCATTTTATTGGTTTTGCCAAAGCGGCGATATTCCATTTTAGGGCGATAAAGAGAAAGATTATTGAAATCCATATCCTGTTTTTGACAACTGTCAGTGAAAATAAAAAACTAAAACAGAAAAGCGTTGGGTAAGTTTAGCAGGGATTTAATTTAACCTGGTTACCTTTTCATAAAAGCTTCAGCAATAATCAAATCTTCCGGGGTTGTAATCTTAATATTTTCGCGGTTTCCTTCAACCATAAATATTGGAAAACCAGCCCTTTCTGCCACCGAAGCATCGTCGGTAAATGCCGGATCAAATGCTTGAAGGTAGGCTTTTAGAATTTGATTGGTTTGAAAAGTTTGTGGTGTTTGAACGCCAAAGTATAGACTACGGTCAACAGATATATTTTGACCGGATTCAAGTTTCCGTAAAGATTCGTTAACAGGTAAAACCGGAATTGCATTTCCTGTATTTATGGCTGTATTGAAGCACCTTCCCAGTGTTTCTGCACTTACCAGCGGCCGAACTCCATCATGAATAAAAACGATTCCATCACCGTCAATCAATTTAAGTCCATTTTTGACTGAATTAAACCGGTTTTCGCCACCTGAAACAACGCGATGTGGCAGAGTAAATGAATGTTTCAGGCACAATCCATCCCAAAACTCCTGTTGCATTTCCGGAAGGACCAAAATCAATTCACATTCAGGATCGAATTCATAAAAAACCTGAATGGTATGCATCAGAACAGGTTTTCCGCAGATTTCAAGAAACTGCTTCGGTACAGCAGCACCCATCCGGTTTCCCGATCCTCCGGCAACTATAATCGCAAACTTTTTCATAATTTAAACGTTCAGAACAAAAGTACAATTTCGAAGCAATTTCAGCAGTTTTTTAAAATCTGATTTCAGAAAAGAATCAGATTTATGGGCTAAATTCAGGAAATTTGTACCTTGAGCGAATTCAAATGTTTAAAATCTAATCGATATGCAGGAAGTCCTCAACTTTCTTTCGGAACTGAAGGAAAACAACAACAAGGAATGGTTTGATCAGAACCGTAATCGTTATGAAACAAGCCGGAAAAAAGTACTTTTTCTGACAGAGCTCGTAATCCATGAGATCGCCAAATTTGATTTGGAAATCGGGGTTCCCGATCCCAAAAACTGCGTGTTTCGGATTTTTCGTGATGTCAGGTTCTCGACCGACAAAACGCCATATAAAACCAACATGGGCAGTTATATAGCCCCCGGGGGCCGGAAAAGCATCAATGCTGGCTATTACATACATATTGAACCGGGAGGTTCTTTTGTTGGTGGTGGATCATACTGCCCGCCGGCAGAGGCTTTGAAAGCAATAAGAACCGAAATATTTGACAATCCTGAAGATTTCAAACGGCTTATCCGTAATGAATCATTCCTGAAAGTTTATCCTGAAATGTACGATGATAAGCTTAAAACTGCACCAAAAGGATTTCCGAAGGATTTCCCGGAAGTTGATTTGCTGAAATATAAATCGTTTGCCTTTACCTCACGACTGGACGATTCCGTGGTAACCAGTGATGTCTACCTGGATAAAATTGTAGGTGCATTAAAGGAATTATCTCCTGTAAACCACTTTTTGAATACAGCTATTGAAAAATGGTTATAGTTTAAATCGGAAAGGAAATAAAGTCATTTCATTGCTTAAAGATTGCAGTTCGTGTAAAATATTGACTGTTTCATGATTTAATATAAAAGCAAGGGTTACAATTCTTTCGTTTATCGAATTAATAGTAAGTGAGTAAAAGTTATTCATCCATCCACCAAGTTCTATAGCAAAGAAAAAGCCAGATGTTTATCGTCTGGCTTTTTTCTGTTTATACTTAGAATCACTTTAAAATCTTTTTAACCTGTTAGCTGTTTTAGTTTGAACCAACAATTCCTTTCTTTGTCAAACACTAAAAATTAAACGCAATGCTTGCTTCGGGGAATATTTTAAAAATGCGGACAGAATATGCCGAACCGGTGAATTACTTTTTGATCTTAGGCTCCACAGAATTGCCGATGAACAATCTGATCGGAAAATCAATCAGCATGAAATTTACAGGACAAATTAATTGTATTTCATGCGGAAAACGAACAAAAACATCGTTTGGACAAGGGTTTTGCTATAATTGCCTGCAAACGGCTCCCGAAGCCAGCGAAACGGTGATGCGCCCCGAACTTTCGAAAGCTCATCTGGGTATTGCCCGCGACATGGATTGGGCTCGGGAACACGACCTGATTGATCATTACGTTTATCTGGCCGTTTCCGGAGAATTGAAAGTTGGTGTTACCCGTCATCATCAGGTTCCTACCCGCTGGATTGATCAGGGAGCGAGCGAAGCCATCATCCTGGCCCGCACCCCCAATCGACACATATCAGGAGTAATTGAAGTGTATCTGAAGAATTTTTTCTCTGATAAAACCAATTGGAGGTCGATGCTTCAGGATAAAGAAGAAACTGCATTTAATCTTTCCGAGGAAAAAGTCAATGCAGGCCAGCTACTTCCGGCCGAGTTACAACAATACTTGCATGCCGATAACCAAATCTGGAAAATGATTTATCCGGTTCTTGCTTTTCCCGGCAAAATTTCGAGTGTTACGTTTGATAAGGATCCTGAAATTTCAGGAATTCTGAACGGCATAAAAGGTCAATACCTGATTTTTTCAGATGGTCGGGTACTCAACATCCGTAAACACAATGGTTACTGGCTGGAAGTCAGCCTAAATGACTAAATTGATAAATTTCGAAGAGGGAATCATAAGTCTTTTCTTCTCCGCATTTTTTTTCGTTAATTTAGAATTCTTAAAAAACTTGGATTGACAAACTACTTTTTTTGATTATGGAAAACATAGACTGGGGTAATCTGGCATTCGGTTACATGAAAACCGATTATAATATACGCTGTACTTACAGCAACGGTGCCTGGGGCGAATTGGAAGTTTCAGACAGCGAATATCTGAATCTGCACATGGCTGCGACCTGTCTGCATTACGGTCAGGAATCGTTTGAAGGACTGAAAGCATTTCGGGGAAAAGACAATAAAATCAGGATTTTCCGGATGGATGAGAATGCCAAACGGATGCAGGATTCAAGCGTGGGTACCATGATGGCCATCCTTCCAATTGAAAAATTTGAAGAAGCTGTTGTTAAAGCCGTCAAATTAAACGAACGTTTTGTTCCTCCGTACGAATCGGGAGCATCGCTTTATATTCGTCCTTTTTTATTCGGAACCGGCGCGCAAGTAGGAGTTAAACCGGCAAGCGAATACATGTTCGTTCTGTTTGTGACTCCTGTCGGACCATATTTTAAAGGAGGTTTCCAAACTACTCCTTTTGTTATCATGAGGGAGTTTGACCGTTCGGCCCCGCTTGGCATGGGAAAATATAAAGTTGGAGGAAATTACGCAGCCAGTTTGGTTGCCGGAGCCAAAGCTCACGAAATGGGTTATTCCAATGTATTTTACCTTGATGCAAAAGAAAAAAAATACATCGATGAATGTGGCGCAGCTAATTTCTTCGGAATTAAAAACAATACCTACATCACACCAAAATCCAGCTCAATCTTACCTTCCATCACCAACAAAAGTTTGATGGTTTTGGCTCAGGATATGGGAATGAAAGTTGAACAACGTCCGGTTGCGGTGGAAGAACTGGCCTCTTTTGAAGAAGCTGGCGCTTGTGGAACTGCGGCAGTAATCAGTCCAATTGAACGGATTGATGATTACGACGAGAAAATTTCGTATGTATTTTCACAGGATGGAAAACCTGGTCCGATCAGCGAAAAACTCTACAAAAAATTACAGGGAATTCAATATGGTGACGAGCCTGATACACATGGTTGGGTAACTGTCGTGGAATAGCATCAATAACAAACACAAAACCCTGCATCGTAAATTTCGGCGCAGGGTTTTGTGTTTTTATTCTAAACTGTACAGATCAATATATTGTCCTTTATTTAATATTGTCCTTTATTTAGAAATCTCCAACATTCTTAAGATTGGTAGTTGTGCCTTTTTTATTACTTCCTCAGAAAGTATAACCTCCGGAAGTTCATGCTTCATGCAAACGTATAATTTCTGAAGGCTGTTTAGTTTCATGTACGAGCAGTCGTTGCATCCGCAGGTTGAATCGATCGATGGCGCCGGAATAAAGATTTTATCCGGACAGGCTTTTTTCATTTGGTGTAAAATGCCGCTTTCGGTGGCAACGATGAATTTTTTGTTGTTGCTTTTGGTCACATAATTTAAGAGGGCAGTAGTCGACCCAATGTATCCGGCAACCAGAAGAACAGGTTTTTCGCATTCCGGATGCGCAATAAACTCGGCATCGGGGTGCTGATCCATCAATTCAATGATCTTTTCGACTGAATATTTCTCATGGACCATGCAGGCGCCATCCCACAACACCATTTCCCGACCAGTCAGACTATTGATGTAGTTGCCCAGGTTCTTGTCCGGTGCAAAAATCAGTTTCTGTTCCGGAGGAAAACTGTTTACAATCTTCAATGCATTGGCTGAGGTGCACACCACGTCAGTCATGGTTTTTAGTTCGGCAGTGCAGTTAATGTAGGAAATCACTTTATGGTCGGGGTATTGTGCTTTAAATTCAGCAAACTTGTCTGCCGGGGCTGAATCGGCCAATGAGCAACCAGCTTTCAGATCAGGCAATATGACTTTTTTTGACGGATTAATGATCTTTGCGGTTTCGGCCATAAAATGAACGCCCACAAAAACAATCAGGTCGGCGGTGGTTTTGGCCGCTTCCTGGGCTAGTCCAAGGCTATCGCCAACATAATCAGCAATATCCTGCAGTTCACTTTCCACATAATAATGGCTGAGAATCACAGCATTCTTTTCCTTCTTTAACCGGTTAATTTCATCAACCAGTTTTATATCTGTATTTACCGGCTCATCAATAAATCCCTTCTCGTCGAGCATTAGCCGGATATCTTGTAATTTCATTGCAAATATTTTAAAATTCATTCAATACGAATGCAAAAATACCAATTTCAAACGGAAATAATGAATCCACGTCACCAAACCATCTCTCCTGAAGAAAAATACCTTAATTATTTCCTCATTTGATTCGGCTTTAAATGTATTAAAACGCAGTTTTACTTAGCAATTTCTACGATTAATCAAATGATTACTCAAACAAAAAAATATATTTTATCAACAACTTATTAAGAAATGTATTGTTGATAAGTACCTTTTCTCTACTCCATAATAAGTTGTAATTTTCATCGTGAAAAAGGGTGTTTCAATTACGGTTTTTTAAGGCTTTTTGGTTATTTCATTTTAATCAAATTGTCACAAATTGATAACATTATAGTAAGGAACAAATAATTTTAATCATAAATCAAATAACTTTCTTTGTCCAGAATTTAAATTAATTTTTCTATGAAAAAGATGCTAAAATTTTATTTAGTGCTTATTGCTTTTGTGATGGTAAGCTTTTCTGCTTTTTCGCAGATGACTTCATCCGGGATGAACGGGCGGATTACGGGAGCTAACAATGAATCTCTTCCGGGAGCCACAATTGTTGCTGTACATCAGCCCTCAGGTACACAATACGGTACCATTTCGAATTCTGAAGGTCGTTTTACCATCCCGGGTATGCGTTCGGGTGGTCCTTATTCGGTTGAAGTAACATTTGTTGGATATAACAAAGCTTCTTATACTGGCGTTATCCTTTCTCTCGGCGAATCATACGGATTGGATGTCAGTCTGAAAGAGGAAAGCGTTGATGTTGGTGAAGTTATTGTTATGGGATCAAAAGGTCCGGTATTCAATTCTGAGAAAAACGGCGCGTCAATCAATGTTAATAACAGGCAGATCGCCATGATGCCGACGATTTCAAGAAGCATCAACGATGTGACCCGTTTGACTCCGCAGGCAAACGGAAATCAAATTGGTGGTGGTAATTACCGTCAAAACTACATTACCGTTGACGGTGCCCAGTTTAATAATGCTTTTGGTATAGGAAGCAATCTTCCTTCAGGAGGTTCTCCAATTTCTCTGGATGCTCTTGATCAGATTTCAGTAAATATTACTCCTTTTGATGTAAGACAAAGTGGTTTTATTGGTGCTTCGGTAAACGCCGTGACCCGTTCAGGGACCAACGAATTCTCAGGTTCAGTCTATACTTATATGCAGAACGAGAAATATAAAGGAAATAAAGTTGGTGATGCCACTTTCCTTAAAAACCCTTCAGATTATCAAATGCAGGGTATACGTTTGGGTGGTCCGATCATCAAGAACAAACTTTTCTTTTTTGTGAACTACGAAACTGAAAAACGCACTGTGCCAGGACCTCCACGCGTTGCAGCTACCGCTGCCGCTCCTTCTGATTATACCAAAAACATTGCACGTCCAACAACTACTGAAATGGATATGATCAGCGATTATCTGTTTAAAACTTACGGATATGAAACAGGTCCTTATCAGGGTTATTCCAACGAAAGTCCGGGAAGTAAATTTCTTGCCCGTATCGACTGGAACATCAGCAAGAATCACAAGTTTAATATTCGCTACAGCGATACAAAAACGAAAAGTCCAAACCCGCCAAGTACTTCTGTAAATAATTTCTCATCTTCCATTTATACTGGTAACCGTCAGGCTATGGATGCTATTTGGTTTAAGAATTCAGGATATTTTCAGGAAACCAATTTCAGTTCCTTATCTTCTGAGTTAAACTCTACTTTTGGCGGTGGAAAATTCTCAAATACCCTTCGCTACACGTATTCGTTTCAGGACGAACCACGTAGCACTGTTGGCAAAACCTTTCCTTTTGTAGATATTCTGAAAGACAACAAGGTATTCACTTCATTTGGTACTGAACTCTTTAGCTACGGAAACTTACGTGAAGTGAAAACGACAACCATTACCGATGATTTCTCATGGTCGATGGGCAAAAACCGTTTAACTTTTGGACTTCAGTATGAGCATAATGCCACTAAAAACGGATTCATGCGTTTTGGATCCAGTTTCTATGTATTCAAATCATGGGACGATTTTGTTAACGGAGCTAAACCACAGAACTTTGGTTTGACCTTCTCTAACACACCCGGATACGAACAAGCATTCCCAAGCTTTGACTTTAATCAGTATTCAGCCTATCTTCAGGATGAAATTGCTGTGAGCGCCAAATTAAAAGTAAATGCAGGTTTCCGTGTTGACCTTCCTACCTATTCGCAGCCAACAGCAGAACATCCGGTTATTGCTACATTGACTTTTGGTGACGAAAAATACAGCACAGCTTCTCTGCCTAAATCAAGATTGTTGTTATCACCGCGTATCGGATTTAATTACGATGTAAAAGGCGACCGTTCTTTGGTTGTTCGTGGAGGTACAGGAGTTTTCACCGGTCGTGTTCCATTCGTTTGGATCGTTGGCCAGGTGGGTGATGCCGGTATGATTCAAACAACGCAAACTTTTACGGGCACTGCAGTGCCTGGAGCATTCAATCCGGATCCAAGAGCATATTATCCTACAACTCAGCCAGCTGTTGGACAAATAACTCCGTCAACATTCACCATCATTAAAAATGATTTCAAGATGCCACAGTCCTGGAAATCAAGTTTAGCAGTTGATTCTAAACTGCCATGGGGAATGAAAGGAACAGTAGAGGCTGTTTATAACAAGGACTTCAATACCGCAATCTTTGTAAATACAGGGTTAAAAGGTGGCGAACCAATGAACATTGCAGGATATCCTGACCATCGGATTGTATATCCTGTAACTACCACCGCAACAAACGGCCTCAAATATTATCAAACGGTAAATTCGGCCGGTACTGCAATTACAACAGGTTTACCTGCAGGTGGAAACGGAGTATCTCCAATCGTACTGAGAAATGCCAGTGGTGGTTATTATTTTTCAACAACAGTCAAACTGGAAAAATCGTTTGACAGCGGATTCTATGGCATGTTGGCCTATACCCACAGCGAAGCAAAAAACCTGGCTGACGGACAAGGCGACCAGGCTTCAGGAGCATGGAGCAACAATGCCAATGTAAACGGATCGAACAGTTTTGAAAAAAGCTTTACCAGCTATGTAACTCCTGATAAGTTAATCGCCAATGTTTCCTATAAATTAGAATATTTGAAATCAATGGCAACAACGATTTCTGTTTTCTATGAAGGCGGATCACAGGGCCGATTCTCTTATGTTTATTCAAATAACATCGTCCGCGATGGCGCTGGTTCTTTCAACCTTCTTTATGTTCCCAAAGACGCAACTGAAATTACCTTTGTTGACCAGACTGTAAAAGACAAAGATGGTATCAATGTTTTATGGACTGCTCAAGCTCAGAGCGATGCTTTCTTTGCATACGTTGATCAGGATAAATACCTGAAAACCCGCAAAGGCCAGTATGCCGAACGTAATGGCGCTTTAATGCCATGGAGAAATTCGTTTGACGTGAAAGTCATGCAGGAATTCTTCATCAATGTTGGTGGCAAGCGTAATACCATTCAGGTTAGTTTGGATATCCTGAACGCCGGCAACCTGATTAACAAAAACTGGGGAATTGCTGACTTCTACAATCAGAATAACATCCTGACGCCAGTTAACAATTCAAGCGTTACTGCAAATGGTACTGTAAAACCTACCTTCAGACTCAATCCATACAACAGTGGAATGTTGAAAAGAACTTATTCAGACAATTTGGGTTATGGTTCAACATATTCCATGCAACTTGGAATTCGTTACATCTTTAACTAATTGTAAATCTTATCAAAAAGAGAGCCCGCAAATAATTGCGGGCTCTCTTTTTGCATATTGAAATTGGAAACGGAGATCGAAAACCGTTAAACATGTTAACTTTAAACAAAAAAGATATGTCCATCGAAACCTGCCCATTATCCATCGAAGATATCCAATCTGAACTGGAAGAAATACGCGAAACCGCTGCAAAAAACAGCAGCAAAAAGATGCTGGAAACGGCTCTTTCGTGTATCGATCTCACCACTCTGAACTCGACAGACACGATCAGTTCGGTGGCCGCATTTACCGAAAAAGTGAACCAATTTGCTGATGCATTTCCGGGCATCAGCAATGTAGCTGCCATTTGTGTTTATCCGAATATGGCCCATACCGTTAAAAGCACGCTGAAAGTTCCGAATGTAAAAATTGCTGCCGTTGCCGGAGGATTTCCTTCGTCGATGACCTTTACCAAACTTAAAATAGAAGAAGCACAATTAGCCGTAGTTGCCGGAGCCAACGAAATCGATATTGTTTTGCCCTTATGGGCTTTTCTTGAAGGTCATTTCGAAACTTGTATCAATGAAATTTCGGCTATTAAAAAAGCAATCGGTAAGGCCCATCTGAAAGTCATCCTGGAAACTGGTGTCCTGAACGTGGATCAAATCTGGCAGGCCTCCATTCTGGCCATTGAGGCTGGAGCCGATTTTATTAAAACCTCAACCGGCAAAATGCCCCAGGCCGCATCGCCCGAAGCTGCTTTTGTTATGTGTCTGGCGATTAAGCAGCATTTTGAGGAAACCGATCAAAAAATCGGGTTCAAACCGGCTGGAGGAATCGTAACTCCGGAAGATGCAATCCTCTATCTCACTATCGTTCAGGAAATACTGGGCAACGAATGGTTAACACCTGAATTATTTCGGATTGGTGCCAGCCGCCTGGCCAATAACCTTCTGGAGAAAATTACTGGTAATCCGGTAAAACATTTTTAGTCCTGAAGGTGTTTAAGGAAGCAAAAAATCAAAACAAATTAAAACATCTTATTATGGCTCAAATTACACTGGGTGGAAAGCCGGTTCAGACATTAGGAACATTACCTGCTGTTGGCACGCTGGCACCTGATTTTGAATTGGTAAAAAATGATATGTCGAAAGTTTCATTGAAAGATTTTGCAGGAACACGTCTGGTTCTTAATGTTTTCCCGAGTTTGGAAACAGGAATATGCTCCACTTCCATTCGCCGTTTCAACCAGGAAGCCGCAAATCTTGAAAACACTAAAGTTCTTTGCATTTCGAGAGATTTACCTCAAACACAGGCTCGTTTCTGTGGAGCAGAAGGCATCAAAAATGCGATCACACTATCTGATTTTGCTTCGGGTAAATTTGGTCGCGATTATCAGCTTCTGATGGTAGACGGAATCTGGACCGACTTGCTTTCACGTGCTGTAGTTGTATTGGACAAAAATCACAAGGTAATTTACACCGAACAGGTTCCTGAAATTGCACAAGAACCTGATTATGAAAAAGCTTTGGCTTCGTTGAAATAAATAATGATCTCCGGATAGAAAGAAAAGCTGTTGGCACAAGTTGCTGACAGCTTTTTTATTAAAAAAAATGTCGGTATGTTCTTTATGTTGCTCTTTTAAGCTTGCCAACCTCAACAATAATTTCATTAGCGGTGTTTATGTATAAAAAAACTGACATGCACCCTGTTTTAAAGGAAAACATTCAGGAAATAGGCAAGCCTTATTCCGATCTTCATTTTTTACTCGAATGCTTAGCCGAGGTTCTCGAAGCAAACAATGAAAAAGAACTCGTAACCTATATTCCCTGGCTCAATACAAAGGTTTCTACCCCGGAACCAAAGTATGAACAAAAGACAATTCATCTGTATTCCATTTGTTTTCAGCTGCTTAATTTATGCGAAGTGAATTGGGCCGTTCAAAGCCGGCGCAACAAACAGCAACATCAGGGTTCGCAAAGTGTAAATGGAAGCTGGGCTCATACTTTTTCAGAACTGAAAGAATCGGGAATTGCACAGGAAGAAATTGTTACTGCACTTTCACAATTGGAGATTGAGCCGGTAATGACTGCGCATCCGACCGAAGCCAAAAGAACGGTTGTACTGAAATATTACCGAGAACTGTATCTACAGCTCGTCATGCTCGAAAATCCGGTTTATACAGCACTTGAGCGCGATCAGATTCGGTCAGGCATCAAAGAATTGCTTACCCGGCTTTGGTTTATCGACGATATTTACCTCGAAAAACCACAGGTGGAAACCGAACTCGAAAATGTTTTGCACTACCTCACGAAGGTCTTTCCTGACGTGTTTGAATTGCACGACCGGACGCTGATGCAAGCCTGGAATGAAGCCGGATTTTCACCGGAATCGTTGCAGAATTACCGGTCGATGCCCAAAATAAGCCTGGGCTCATGGGTTGGTGGTGACCGCGACGGCCATCCGCTCGTAACTCCTGAAATTACCCAATATACCCTGCAACGCTTGCGAACGGAAGCACTGAATCTAACCAGTCAGCGCCTGAATTTATTAGCTGACAGCCTGAGCATTTACACCACCGAAAACATATTGTCTGCTGAAATTCAAGATCGAAAAACAGAGCTGGAAAACCAAATTCCTGATATTTCAGAAAATATTCAATTCAATTCTGCATCACGCGAGCCCTTCAGGCAGTTTGTACTTCTCTTGATTGAAAAACTTCCAGTGAAACAAAATCATTCAGGAGGAAATATCCAGCTATCGCCCAACGAATGGAGCTACACCAATTCCGGTCAATTAATTAGCGATCTGGAAATGCTGCTTCGGGCGCTTTCCAGTTGGGGCGCACCCATGCTGGCCATCAACGAAGTAAACAAGGCGCTGCGTTTTGTACAGAATTTTGGTTTTCATCTCGCCCATCTCGATATCCGGCAAAACAGCGAATTTTATCAGAAAGCATTTCTTGGTCTGCTTGAAGATGTCGATACATCCAGTTTTTCAATGAATACCGATGGTTTGGTCGATAAAACGTTTCTACTTCAGGAATTAAACCTCTATCGGCCTTTTACCTATAATTACGCAGGAAATATTTCTGAAACGGCAAATGCTCTTGGCTACCTGAGCGTTTTGACCGGACATATACGGAAATACGGACCCAATGCATTGGGTTCGATGATTGTAAGCATGACGAAAAAGGTGGACGATTTATTCACTTTTTACCTGCTCGCCCGTGAAGCCGGATTGTATGTTAAAACCGAATCAGGACCTGCGTGTCAGTTGCCAGTTGTGCCGCTCTTTGAGACCATCGACGATTTGCATCGGGCACCGGCCATTCTGGACGAATTTTTGGCGCATCCGGTTACCCAAAATACACTTCAATTGCAAGCTCAGAGGAAAGGCTATTCAAAGCCTGTAGCCGAAGTAATGATAGGGTACAGCGACAGCAATAAAGACGGCGGTATTTTGTCGAGCCTCTGGCACTTGTACGAAGCGCAACATGAACTGTCCAAAATTGGGCGGAAACACGGCGTTGACATTCGTTTTTTCCACGGAAAGGGAGGAAGTATCAGTCGCGGTGCCGGCCCCATTCACTGGTTCCTGAAAAGCCTTCCGCCCGAATCTCTGTGCGGTAAATTGCGGCTCACCGAGCAGGGCGAAACCATCGAACGAAAATATGCCAACAAAGTCAATGCAGCTTTCAATCTGGAATTGCTGACTTCCGGAACCCTGCGAAATGCCTTGCTGAATACCCACCAGTTTGATCCTGAATTATTTGAGCTGGTCGGATTTATGGCACACGAAAGTTTTACAACTTACAATGCACTTACGCGCCATCCGAGCTTTATCCGCTTTTTCGAGCAGGCTACACCCATCGACGTGATTGAAACCAGTAAAATTGGCTCCCGTCCTTCGCGACGGACGAACCAGCGCACGCTGAACGATTTGCGCGCCATTCCGTGGGTTTTTAGCTGGACACAAAGTCGCGTAAACATTACCAGCTGGTACGGAGTTGGCAGTACATTACAAACCCTGAAAGAGCAGTATCCTGAAAAATATGCTTTGCTAAAACAGTTGCTAATTTCGCATCCTTTGCTCCGGTATATTTTAACCAATGTCGATTCGGGCTTGGCAGCAACCGATCCTGATATTATTGAACTTTATGCCTCATTGGTAGAAGAAGACCAAATCAGAAATGACATTTTGCCGATGATTTTGTCGGAGTTTAAACTCACGAAAAGCCTGTTGGCCGAATTACTAGAAAAACCGTTTGAGGAAAGACGAAAAAATCACTATTATTCGACACAGTTGAGGGCTGTGGCTTTGGATTTAATGCATCAGGTGCAAGTGAATACTTTGCGCCAGTGGCGAAATGGGAAAGAATCGGAAGATCCCGCGGTTGCCAACCAGCAGAATATTATTTTGCTGAAAACCATTAATGCCGTGGCAAACGCTTTGGGATCTACCGGATAGTCAGGTATCTTTGTTATAATTACCAGCTGCTAAATGAATCACAATTTTAAGTTTCAGACCTATGGAAAAAATAATTGGTCAGCATTTTGAATCATTTTCAACCATGGCGGAAGCCTCGCATAACGCAGTTCTTAACATTGCTGAACGCGAGGGAATTGATTTAAAAAAGATCATTGTTGCAACTTCATTTTGTTTCGACGAGTTAAATCACCACCAAGCCAAAATGAACTTGCATTCACCCCAGGGAACATTTATTATGGGCGGATTGGCAGGCTATCCATTTGTTGGCGATATCGGTTTAACAGCTTTTGCCGATCACGTTCCTGATGGCGGCGCAGCTTTGTTTATCTTCGGGTCGCACATTGGAATTTCGTGCTCAGGTGAAGTTGGTAAAATAAAACGGGTTGGACAGCACCGGCATACCAATACCTGCGGGGCATTAATGATGGTTCAGAATCATGTTTTGTCAACACAATTTCATGAAGTGGACGCTGCGGACTATTCTGCCTTTCAGCCCGAATTTCTGGCACTCAGGTTATTACCGATGGCTGATGAAATCAGAAAAGCCGATGTTCCCATTCTGAAAACGACCCATCTGGTATACGACGAAATTGAAAATGAAATTCTGAAACTGATTATTAATAATCCGTTACTGCAATCGGAGTTTCCGGTTTATATACTTGGAGGAATTGTGATTAATACAGATGAAAATTTGCCTAACTATTTCTCACAGAAAGTATTTCGGAAGGTAAGATAAAACTTTAGGAATGAGTCATCAGTCATTAGAAAAGTGGGATTCGACTTTTTTCTAATGACTATTGACTTTTTTCTTTTGTTATTTCTTTCGTGTGGTTGAATAGTTCACCAGCTCAATTAATGCTGACCGGGATTCACTATCAGGAAATTCCATGATTCCGGCAATGGCTTTATCGCTGAATTCAGTCATTCTTTGGGCAGCATACTCCAATCCACCGCGGCTAACCACCAAATCAACCAACTCCTTCACTTTGGCCTGATTCTTATTTTTTCGTTTAATCAGCCTTAAAATCCGGCTACGTTCGCCTGACTCGCAATTGTTGAGCACATAGAGTAAAGGCAACGTAATTTTCTTTTCCTTGATGTCGTTTCCGGTAGGTTTTCCCAATATTCCTTTACTCTGGTAATCGAAAATATCATCCTTTATCTGGAAGGCAATTCCCGCATCAAGCCCAATTTGAAACATTTTTTCTACTATTTCATCGTCCTTGGTAACCGAAGCTGCACCAATGGCCATGCTGGTTGCGATTAACGAGGCCGTTTTCTTTCGGATGATTTCGTAATAGGTTTCGTTGTCGATATCCAGTTTCCGGCTTTTGCGCATTTGCAGTATTTCGCCTTCACTCATGTCTTTTACCGCCCTCGAAATCAGGTGCAAAAACCTGTATTCTTTATGATCAAGCGTATTCAAAAAACCACGAGCCAGAATAAAATCGCCAACCAAAACAGCAATTTTATTCTTCCACAATGCATTAATCGAGAAGCTTCCCCTTCGTTCATACGATTCGTCAACCACATCATCATGAAGCAGTGTTGCTGTGTGGAGCAATTCGATAGAAGATGCTGCTAAATGAGTTGATTCATTAAATTCGCCGCACATTTTGGCTGACAGAAAAACGAACATGGGTCGCATCTGTTTCCCTTTTTTCCGGAGAATATACCGTATAATGATTTGAAGAAGTGGAATGTCACTTTTAATGGCTTCTTTGAAATAGCTCTCAAATCTTTTAAGTTCTTCCTTTATAGGCGATTGTATGATATCCAAAGAGGTCATTCTGGCTTTTTATGAGTGTCTCAAAATTAGAAAATATATTTACTTTTCACGAACACAAATATTCATATATTTGTATTTGTAAAACTCATCCTATGCTTAATATTCAGGAATTAGATTCGAATCGTTTAGAAATGGCCGCAAGCATGCTGAAGGCCATAGCACATCCAGTTCGGGTGGCTATTTTAAAGCATTTGGAAGGCGGTAAAAAATTAACTGTTACCGAAATACACGAACTTCTGGGAATTGAACAATCAACCACTTCCCATCATCTGGGTATTTTAAAAGACAAAGGTGTTCTATGCTCCCGAAGGGAAGGTAAAAATACCTTCTATTACCTGAAACATGATATTCTGAGTCAGATTGTCGATTGCCTGCAGCACTGCACCTGCGAATAAATAAAAGGATCCGATTTCTTCAAAAAGATCGGATCCTTTTTTAATTTCGACCTCCAGAAAATAAAATCAGCACAATGATCAGGGTGACCAAGCAATTCAGTTTCGAAATGTCACATGCGCTTCTAAATTACGACGGACTTTGTCGAAATATTCATGGACATTCATATAAACTTCAGATCACAGTTAAGGGCGAACCGCTTCAGGATTCCGCAAGTCCAAAAGACGGGATGGTGATTGATTTCAGCATTTTGAAAAAATTGGTTCAATTGCATGTTGTCAGTGAACTCGACCATTCACTCATGATCAACGAAAATGCACCTACCGACAAACTGAGCGAACTGGGACAAATGTACGAACGCCATAATGTAGTGCCGTTTCAGCCAACTTCCGAAAACATGGTGGTATATATTGCCAATAAAGTAAAAATGATATTACCTGAACATCTTGAGCTTTTCAGCGTTCGTTTATACGAAACCAGCAACTCGTTTGCCGAATGGTACGCTGAAGACAATTGATTATAGATCAACGATTAAGGATTACCGATTGCAGAAAGAAAAAAATCGTTAATCACAAATCGTTATTCGTTAATCGTTAATTTTAAAGAAACATACAATCTCCATGACTGCACACGACAATACCGATAAACGACTTTTTTTACTCGACGCCTATGCGCTCATTTACCGATCGTATTTCGCATTTATTAAAAACCCACGGTTCAATTCAAAAGGACTGAATACTTCAGCCATGCTGGGTTTTGTGAATATTCTGGAGCAGTTGCTAAAAGAACAGAAACCCACACACATTGCTGTTGTGTTCGATTTGAATGTGCCTACTTTCCGCCACGAAATGTTCGAAGCCTACAAGGCCAATCGTGATGTGATGCCCGAAGATCTGCAAAAATCTATACCATACATCCGGAAAATTATTGAAGCCTACCACATCCCGATTCTCGAAAAAGCCGGTTTTGAAGCCGACGATGTAATCGGAACTTTAGCCAAAAAGGCCGAAACGATGGGCTACACCACCTATATGATGACGCCCGACAAGGATTACGCGCAACTGGTTTCCGAAAATATTTTCATGTACAAACCATCCAAAGGTGGTGAGGCTCCTGAAGTCTGGGGAATTCCTGAAGTCAGGCAAAATTTTGAGGTGGACGAACCCTGGCAGGTAATTGATGTGCTTGGTCTGATGGGCGATACAGCCGATAATATTCCGGGATGCCCAGGAGTTGGCCCCAAAACCGCCATGAAACTTATTTCTGAATTTAAATCAGTTGACGGACTTTACCAAAACATCGACTCACAAAAAGGAAAACTGAAGGAAAACCTTGTTGAATTTGAGCAGCAGGTTCGGATGTCGCGCAAACTGGCCGAAATTATTCTGGATGTCCCGGTTGAGTTTGACGAGAACAAAATTGTGATGGAAAATCCTAATTTTCAGAAACTTAATGAAATTTATACGGAGCTCGAATTCCGCCAACTCATTAAGAAACAAGAAGCAAAACCACAACCTTCATCCGATAACTTATTTGAACAGGGTACATTATTTGGTTCACCAAGCACGACTCCGGTAGAAAAACGGGTTGAAATCAACAAACTGGAATCGATTGACACCATTCCACACCAATATTACCTGATTGAAACAGCCGGGCAGCGAGCCAGTTTACGGGCTGAACTTTCGGTGCAAAAGGAATTTTGTTTCGATACGGAAACAACCGGACTGGATACGATGACTGCAGAACTGGTCTGCATTTCATTCGCCTTCCGCAGCCACGAGGCTTATTGCGTCACTTTGCCCGCCAACCGTCAGCAGGCAACAGAAATCGTTCAGGAATTCCGTTTGGTTTTCGGCGATGAAAAAATCGTGAAAATCGGGCAGAACATTAAATACGACCTGTCAATCCTGAAGAATTACGGACTCGAAATTCGCGGGCCACTGTTCGATACCATGATTGCGCATTACCTCATCCAGCCCGAAATGAAGCACAACCTGGATTATTTATGCGAACAATACCTCAATTTCCAGAAAATTACTACCGATACATTGATTGGGGGGAAAGGCTTATTCGAGAAGACCATGCGCGATGCTGATTTGGTTCAACTGCGCGACTATTCGTGTGAAGATGCCGACCTTACCTTACAGTTGAAATACGCTGTAGAAAAAGACCTGAATGACAGCGGCACCCGAAAACTTTTTGATGAAATTGAGATGCCACTGATTTATGTGCTGGCCGACATGGAAATTGCAGGAGTGAAATTAAATACTTCGGAATTGGCTGTTTATGCCGATGTTTTACGGAAACAGATCATCGAAATTGAAAGAGAAATTATCGGGATGGCCGGTGAAGAATTTAATGTTTCGTCACCCAAACAGCTGGGAGTCATTTTGTTTGAGAAAATGAAAATTGATCCGAACGCCAAAATGACCAAAACCAAACAGTATTCAACAGCTGAAGAAACGCTCGAAAAATTAGCTGACAAACACCCGATTATTGCCAAAATCCTGGAATACCGCGGACTGAAGAAATTGCTGAGTACTTATGTGGAAACATTACCTCTACTCATTAATCCGAAGACCAAAAAACTTCACACGTCATATAATCAGGCAGTTGCAGCTACAGGTCGTTTGAGTTCGACGAATCCGAACCTGCAGAACATCCCGATTCGCGACGAAAATGGCCGCGAACTGCGCAAAGCGTTTATTCCATCGGACGGTGAGCACACCTTCCTTTCTGCCGACTACTCGCAAATTGAATTGCGCATTATGGCCGCTTTGAGCAAGGACGCTCAAATGATGGAAGCTTTCCGAAACAACCAGGATATTCACTCCATTACTGCTTCCAAAATTTACAAAATACCAGTTGAGCAAGTCACTTCGGATATGCGTCGAAAGGCCAAAACCGCCAACTTCGGAATTATATACGGCATCTCAGCTTTTGGTTTATCAGCCCGCCTCAACATTCCGCGCACTGAGGCTAAGCAATTGATTGATGGATATTTTGAGAACTTTCCGGATATTAAAAAATATATGGATTCGAGCATCGAGAATGCCCGGAATGTCGGTTTTGTTGAAACCATAAAAGGCAGGAAAAGATACCTGAACGACATTAATTCGGCCAATGCGGTGGTACGTGGAGTTGCCGAACGAAATGCCATTAATGCGCCCATTCAGGGTTCGGCTGCCGATGTGATTAAAATTGCGATGGTTAATATCTGGAGAACAATGAACGAACAGAAACTGCATTCAAAAATGATTCTTCAGGTGCACGATGAGTTAAATTTTGATGTTTGGAAACCTGAATTGGAACAAGTGAAAGCTATTGTAAAACATGAAATGGAACACGCAGTAAACATTGGCGTACCGCTGACTGTTGAAATGAACGCAGGCGACAACTGGCTGGACGCACACTAAAATGCAGGAAACAGTCATTAGAAAACAAGAAAAAAGGAATGAGTAAAAAGGAAAAGTGCAGAATTCAAATAGAGTTTCTTCCTGTTTCCCTTTTCCTTTTTTCTAATGAACTATTTACTAATGACTTATGACTAATATCTGTTTCCTGCGAAAATATTCAAAAGATTCGAAATAATGATGGATGTGATTTTTACAGAGGATGATTACCGACAAGCATTAAAAAGGTTTTTGGAAATTTGTGATTCTCCGGAAGATAGTCCTGAAGCGGATGACCTTGAAAAACTGATGTATTTACTGGAAACTTATGAACAGGAAAACTGCTCCTGATTTGTTTTCTTGAAACCAGAGGTTTCACCTGTTTATAGAATTGAATGAATTACCGTTTATTCGACCCCGATGGGGTCGTACCTTTTAAATGACATTCTTTTCTATAAACATCTGACCTCCCTGAGGTCAAAAAATCAATTCGTTGTAAGACCCAAACCCGAAACTCGCACCACGAACCATGTATCACAAAATCAAAAACTTCTGAAAATTTCAGTCACAGCCGCATTGTATTTCAACAAACTACCCGATTTCTTGACCAGTTTCATTGTCTTATGCGGGTTTTCAAATGATTCACTAAAATAGGTCCAGAATTGATTCATCTTCATCAAAAGATGACCACTGCCTTCGAGTCTGGCTGAATAAGATTCGAGAAGCCGATCATGAAATTCCTTTTTTCTCCTTACAAGTTCCTTCGAATCAAAAACATGGCCTTTTAATTTCATGGATAGTGCCGGGTCAATTAACAAACCACGACCAATCATCCAGCTATTCTGTTCGGGCAAAAGCGTTTGTAATTCCTGAAAATCGGTCACCGAGAACAGATCGCCGTTGTACACCAGCGGATGATTTATAAGCGACATCGCGTCAGCGAAAAGCAACGGATTCGCTTTTCCATCATACATCTGGCTGGCAGTTCGCGGATGAAAAATGACTTCTGTGAGAGGGAACTGGTTCAATACATCTGCGATTACCCTGAAATCCTGATCGTTTGTCATTCCTACCCGCATTTTTACTGAAAAATTTACCTGAAGTCCTTGTCCGTACAGTTGTCTCAGGGTTTCATGCAGAGCTTCCGGTTTTTCGAGCCAGGCAGCCCCACGACCCTTATTGGTAGCCATTGGGTACGGGCAACCGAGGTTCAGATTAATTTCCGGATAACCATGTTTAACCAGTATAGTTACCAGATCAAACAGCTCATTGACATCAGAAAACAGAACCTGGGGCACAACAGGCTGTGCCGCATTATTTTCAGGAAAAACTTCCTTTAACGACGACTTTTTTATTTCCCTTCCTTTTCCGAACGACAAATAAGGAATGAAATATTTATCAACACCGCCAAATACTTCAGAAAAGACCTTCCGAAATGTAAAATCTGTGAATCCCTGTAGGGGAGCCTGGTATATTTTGTGTTTATTATTGTCCATTGGTATTTAAATTTTACTGAATTAGCTGCACAGATTGGCAAAATGAAAGCTATTAATTCACTACTTTTGCGCCCACAAACTTATATAATTGGCCGGCAGTATGCAATCGAATCAATTCAAATCAGACTCAGTAACCTCTACCCTGAATTTGAATGCAGCATTTCTCGACTCAAATACTTTTAAAACCGGAAAAGAACTGACTGAATTTAATTTGCTCGATTCTACTGTACTCGACTCATTGAATGCCAATTACATTGCTCCCGACAGTGTAATTACTTTTGGACGCAAGCTGGAATGGTCACAATTCAGAAAAGCTTACGATCCGGTCTTCGATTATCAAAATAAACTGATTAGACCCATTCCATTCGACTCTCTGCATACGGTACTCAAAAAAGTTGAAGTGGTTTTTCCCGGGAAGAAGATATTCAGGTCAAACCCCGACTGGCTGATTGGCGTTCTGGTGCTATCTATTATCCTTTTTGCAACGGTCCGGCTCATTTTTAACAAGTACCTGAGCCAGCTTATTCAGTCCACAACAAGTTATTCAACGTTTACCCGCTTATTCCGTGAACGCTACTTTAACTTATTTCATGCGTCTTTCCGCCTTGATGTGATTTTCAGTCTTGTTATGTCGCTTTTCTTTTATCAGATTCTGAATAATTATAAAATCAATCTGGGATTTTCGAAATCCTATTCCGTTTACCTGATTTGCCTTCTTATGGTAACCGGATATTTTATAGTCAAAAAACTGATCTATTATATTTTAGGTGTTTTGACGGAAAGCACCTCTGAAGTGCATGAATATCTGTTCAATATCACCGTTTTTAATCGGGTACTTGGCTTGTTTTTACTTCCGGTTACCGCCACAATTGCATTTGTTCCCTTAACAAAAGTTGAACCGGTATTAGTTGGAGGCCTTGTCATTGTTGCCATTTTCTATTTAATGGCGCTTATTCGGGGCGGTAAAATTTTCTTGAAAAAACATTTTTCAATTTCATATTTGATTTTATACCTTTGTACCCTTGAATTTTTACCATTACTTCTGATCTACAATTTATTATTGATATAGGTAGAAAAGGATTAATTAAAAAGCAAATACCTTGAAGATCAAGAAAATATTAGTTTCGCAGCCCAAACCTGATACTGCCAAATCACCGTATTTCGATCTGGCTGAAAAGAACAACGTGCAGGTTGATTTCCGCCCTTTTATCCAGGTTGAAGGTGTTTCGGCAAAAGAGTTCAGACAAACAAGAGTTCAAATACTTGATCATACGGCGGTTATATTTACCAGTCGTACTGCCATCGATCATTTTTTCAGAATTTGCCCCGAACTGAGGTTGGTCATTCCCGATACCATGAAATATTTCTGTAATTCGGAAGCAACAGCTTTTTATTTGCAGAAATACATCGTATACCGAAAACGAAAAATCTTTTATGGTGCAGGCAAATTTTCGGATTTGATCGATGTAATGAAAAAACACAAAGAGGAAAAGTTTCTTCTTCCTTTGTCCCAGATTGGACAACCTGAAATTACCTCGTTGCTCGACAAAGCCGGATATCAGTATACCAAGGCAATTATTTACAATACGGTTAGCAGCGATTTATCTGATCTGAAAAATGTCAATTACGATATCCTGGTATTTTTCAGTCCTTCAGGAATTCAATCACTCATGCAAAATTTTCCGGGATTTGCCCAGGATGAAACAAAAATTGCCTGTTTTGGTCCGGCAACAGCTAAAGCTGTAGTCGATGCAGGTTTAAGACTTGATATTGAAGCTCCCACCGCTGAAGCCCCTTCAATGACTATGGCATTGGAGCAATTCATTAAAAAGCATAACAAGGCTCAATAAATCATTTAGAAATGAGAAAAAAGAAAGAGGAAAAATGCTCTTTATAAAACGATATTAAAAAAGGGGAAATCTGTTTTCCCCTTTTTTATTGTATTTTAGACCAATGGAAGGATTCACATTTCATAAGGAAGAAAGGCTTCGCAGCCAGAAGCTGATCGGGGATTTATTTACCTCTGGCGAATCTTTTTTAGCTTATCCCTTAAAAGTTGTTTTCCTGAAGTACGAATTTCCGGAATCCTATCCGGTACAGGCAGCATTCACTGTATCAAAACGGAATTTTAAACAAGCCGTAAAGCGAAATCTCCTGAAACGGCGCATGCGCGAAGCCTACCGCCTGAACAAATCAGATTTCTATGAAGAATTAGCCGCCAAAAACCTCCAAATTGCCATCATGTTTGTTTTTATTGGTAAAAAGATGGTTGAATATTCAGCCATTGAAAAAGGCATGAAATCGGCCCTTAAAAAGGTACTGGCAAAAGTTTAGGCCAAGGAAACTTTAAAGCTAATTTCTTCTTTGCATTCATCAGGCGGAAACTTTACACTATTTACCAGCCTTTTTTATTACGATGTCCCCTTCCATGTTTTTCATCAGCATTTCGGCTCCTCCACCATTAATCTTTCCATAAACCCAATCATCTTTTTTAATCTTATACATACCTGGAGCACTGGTCTTATCAATTTTACCAGGTGTTTTGTCAACGACCACTTCAAAATCGCTGAATATTTCTCCGTTGTCAGATTTTAATTTCAGATTGGCTTTTGTATCTGCAGGAAGAGTTACCTTGACATCGCCATTTAAAGTTGAGAACGCCATCGGGGCATTGGGATCCAGCTTGCTGAAGGTTACCACGATGTCTCCATTTACTGTATTGGCAACCACAGAACCCGAAATATTGGTAAGGGTAATCTTGTCGTTCACATTGGTGACTTCCAGTTCGCCCCTCACATTTTCCACACTAATTTCACCATCGTTTACTGTACCGATCTTTAGCTTGACATCCTGCGGAATTTTTAAATCAAGGTCAACCGCTTTGTTCGGATTGCCTGTATTTACAGTAACTGTATTATCCGCTTCTTTGGCAGTAACCTCAAAACCACCGGCTGATGAAATACGTTTCATGCCATTTTTAGCAGCTTTTGATCCTTCCTCGTCGTCGCCGCGCCTGGGAGTAGCATTGATGATGACATCTTTCCCGTCATAGCTCACTACTTTAATTGATCCGGTAACCAGTTGAACTTTTAGCGAATAGGGTTTCCCGGGACTGCTTAAAGGAACGGTTAATTGTTCGGTTGATTGTCCAAAAAAATTTGATCCGATCAAGAGGCCTAGTAGTAACAGACCTGCAATTTTCATGTTTTTCATAACTGTATTTATTAAGATTGTTTTTTAATATAGACGTTGCCATTTAGTGTTTCGAATTTGAAAGTCTTTCCACCTTTTCCAAACCGAACTGTGGTAATGGTATTGAGTTTATAAACCGACTGTCCGCCTTTCTTATCCTGAACTTTCGTAGTTGATGCCGGAAGCAGTTTGGCTTCGGTAAAATCGGTAAAAAAGTCGCCGTGCATACTTTTAAATGTAAGATCGGCCGAAAAACCGGGCTGATAAGTAATCCGGATATCGCCGTTGATTGTATTGTAAGATGATGCCTCCGGAGGATTGCTCAGATAATTGACCGAAACATTTCCGTTTACGGTATGGGCATAAGTAGTTCCCTTTGCATTTTTAACTGATATTGCTTCATTCACGTTATTGATATGCAAGTTCCCAGTGACATTATCCACTGTAATAATCCCATCATTTACCGTTGAGATATGTAGGTTGATCCCGAAAGGTACTTTCACGGTAAAATTAACCTTGCAATTGTATTCGATGTCCCGGACGTTTTCGTTGTGTTGCCAGTTCCGCCTGGGGCGCGAATCGTAGGGTGAAGCAATATAAGCCATAACGGTGTCCGTTTTCTGGTCGAAACCAAGCTTGAATTCTTTTTTGCCAGCTTCCAGATTTTTGTCATCGTCGGCAGATATAGTTTTGTCCAATTCGATCAGCACTTTATTTCCGGCATATCCTTCCACTTTAATAAAGCCCGATATGTTGTAAATGAACAGAATGGCCCGGGATGAATTACTTGAAACAGTGAATTCCTTGCTCACATGCTCTTTAAATTCCTTTCCGTTTGCCTGCGGAATGGCACATAAAATTCCCATTCCCATTAAAAGGGTGACTATTACTTTTTTCATAATTTTTATTGAATATTAATTTCAGATCAGTTTTTGAATACTCTTTTCGATGTTGAATTTAACGTTCGGGTTCAGATTCTTTTTGTTGAGCAGCTTCTGTAAAGACTGGATAGAGCTCTTCTCCTGCAACTTGACCATAACGTCAGCTATTGCTGTTTGCATCAGCGGCGATTCCTGAAGGTCAATACTCCGGACAAGGCCTTCGCGAACTTTAGGCTCACCGGCTAATTTGGCCAGCGCCTCAAGGGTTGCCAACCGTACATTCACATTCGGATCCTCATTTAAAGTAGTGAATAGTGCTCCTATGACCTTAAGATCAACATTGGTGATCTCTTCGGTATAGGCAACAGCGCGTATACGCTGAGAGGCTGAAGGGTCTTGCAAAAGGGAGAACAGCATGACCTGTTTCATTTCCGAGACCTGTGAAGCGAGCGAATCAATCTGTTTGTTGTAAGCTATTGACGATTGTCCGGGCTGATGTAAAAAGTATCCTCCAACCAGGCCAAATGTGACCAACAAAAGGCTATAAACTAATCGAGGCTGTACCTGCAGATACAAAAACTCATGAAGCTTGCTGATCCATTCACCAAAAGGATTTTTCTTAACAACTTGTTCTTTTTTAAATCCGGAAAGAATAGCATTAAAATCGGCCTGCATAGCCTCTGAGGGTTCAGGCTGGGTCATTTCTCCCATGAGGTACCAAACCTTTCGAAGTGCGTCAAATTCTTCCCGGCAACCCGCACAACCTTCCAGATGGCTTTCAATCTCACTTTGCTTCTCCTGATGGAGTGAACCCGTCAGCAGTGAAGTAAATTGTTCTATGTAGTCTTTGCATTCCATGTTTGTTCTTTTAATGATCAATTTCCAAATAATTGCTTTTCAACTGATTCAGGGCACGATGAATCCTTACTTTTATTGCTCCTTCGGTCGTGTTCAGAATTTTTGCAATTTCATGATATTTCAACTCCTCGAAGCGGCATAAAATCAGGAGTTCCCTGTTTTCAGTGCTCAATTTTGCCATCGCCGACTCCAATATTTTTAATTCCTGCTCTTTTTCCAGTTGGGCATCAGTGTAATGCTCACCGATTATTCTTGTTTCATAATCCTTCACATCAGCGTGAGACGGGGTTTTCTTCACCTTTTTGAAATGATCGTACACCGTGTTTCTGGCGATCCGGTACATCCACGTTTTAAATTCACCGAAGCCCATAAATCCATCGTTGTATTTCAACATCCGGATAAAAACATTCTGGACCAAATCTTCGCTTAACTCTTTCTGGCGTGTCATGTTATAAAGAAACCGGTACAACTGACGATGATATCGTTCATACAACAGGCCCATTTGATCGACGTCGCCGTTTTTTACCTTTTGCATTATTGCATTGTCAGAGAGAGTATCCAAGTATCGATGGTTTTATTTGCTTCAATATAAACTGGTAACCTTCGAAAAAGAAAAAGGTTACAGGAATTTTGTGAATTTCTGCAACCTGCTTCGAAGAATGAAATGTTTTGGTTGCGTGATTTGCATCGTTTTGACCGATTGAGCTTATCGCAAATAATAAATCCTGTTCGATTTCTTATCCAGAATCAGGTAGAAGTTATCGTGTTTTGCAATGATGTATTTATCATCGGTTAAGTCTTCTTTCGGAATAAACCACTTCGGATACCGGGGTTTATTTATATTTTCAATCCTTTCGAACAACGAATCTTTCTCAGCAATTAAATAACTTTTAACAGCCGATTCATATTCCGGCCGGCGCTTAAAATCAAATTTACCGAAAAGATGTTTGTTCTGATTATCGTAGGTTTCCAGAATGCCGGATGCATCATCTCCAAGTATTTCAGGGAACCAACCGTTGATGATAAAATCATATTCCGCTAATTCCTGGTAGGAATGAAAATCCACCTGCGGGGATTCATTGCAGGAAGAAAGACTGAACCAGGCGATTAAAAACAAGGCAATTTTACTGATTTTTACCATTTTTGAATATCTGATTTCAATGGTTAGAATTATCACGCAGACGAGGATTGGCGGGTAGCTGATATTATGGGCTGGTTTTCAGTCAATATAGGTTTCTTTCAAAACTGATTTTAGCTTATTTATCTCGGACTTTGTCAATCGCCCAAGGTCTTTGATTATTCTCTGTTTGTCGATAGTTCGAATTTGGTCTAAAACAATCCATCCGATTTTGTTCTCATGTTTAACTTCAATTCTGGTTGGATAATTTTTGGAACTTGTTGTCATCGGAGCAATTACAATCGTATTTAAAAATTTATTCATCTCGTTAGGAGAAATCACAACACACGGACTGGTTTTTTTTATCTCACTCCCAAGTGTCGGGTCGAGATTAACCAGAATGATTTGATATTGATTTATTTCCATTCTTCAAGGTTTTCGTCATCAAAAACATCGTTAATCAACAACCGGTCATCTCCATTCTCAGCCATTTTTTTGAAAGCTTTTTCCCAACCTTTTCGCGGTCTTGATAGTGGTTTTATGACTATTTGTCCCTTTTCGAGGATTACCTCAACGGTGTCCTGGATATTATACTTGTCCAGCAAAGTCTTGCTAAGTCGGATTCCCTTTGAATTACCAATTTTTATTACAGAAACTTCCATGGTGTCAATTTTCAGATTGTAATTACAAAGTTACTACTTTTCTCGAGATTGTAAATTTGCGGCTAACGTGTGGCGGTATAAAAAGTTGCCGATTGCAGGCGATTTCCTGTCCAGTTACACGAAAGTTGGAGCGGGCTACAACCCTTTAATAACCAACTGTCCGGGCAATTTTTCATGCCGCGTGTTGGTAACCGTAATTCATAAATTTCAGAAAATGTTTAATTTTTTTATTATCAGAGTGAATTAGCTAAAACAACTATTTTGCATACTTTGGCTTACATGGATTCTATTCCTTTATGTGTGTGCCATTTTCCTGAATCACTTTCCATTCATTATCAAACTTTTTAAAAACGAATGTCCAACACCCGTTGTTGATTATAGTATCGCCCGCAGTCGTTAAAAACTTGCTTTTAAATAAGGTCGTACAGGTGGCTGCATTTTTAGAAAGGGGATAAACATGAAGTTCGACAATATACATTTCAGTAAATCTTTGGATTCTGCTAAATGATGTCTTCATGGCTGAATGGTATTCGGCATACGATCGGTACATTATATGTCCTTCACCGCCCATAACATAGCCTGGCTGATTGGCCCTCAAACCGGTGTGGGTTTCATAACTCAGGGTTTCCGCGTTTAGAAAATTCCTTACTACAGTTTCAACTTCTTTGGAAACTGACTTTTTTTCTTCTTCGGTTAATTTGCGGGAACCAGAGGGTTGGCACGACACAAAAATAAAAACGAACAGGGATAATCCTGTTAACGAACGAAAAAGTAGAGTTTTCATTTCTTTGGAATTTTTAAATTTTACTATTCATTGAATTCTATTCTAACAGATCAATTTAGTGTCTAGATTTCCAGAATTACTATCCATAATTTATTCAGGTTGTATTATGGTTGCCAACGTTCGCTGCTAAAAAGCGTTGGGGAGTTCGAAGCAGCATCGTTGTCCCACGTTAAAATAATTACCAATATACAAAAATAAAACTTATCTAACTAACTGATCCAATGATTTTTAGCAGCTGTTATGGTTAGTTGTTTTTTCGCCAAATTACATTGATTTTTTATTAAATCGGCATATTGTTAATCATTCTTTTCACATACAACGCGAAAGCCTATTGAAAACCCCCATAATCCTGGTTCATGTGTTCTTCGACTATAGGATCGAGCATTTGTTGCGCCAAAATACCAACTGCCTCCGCGTATAATTTTTAGGGTGCTACTTTTAGGTCCGCATGGATCTATTGTATGCTCTGAAGAATAAGGCGCATACCAATCAGATACCCATTCCCATGCATTCCCATGCATGTCGTACAATCCCCAAAGATTTGGTGGATAACTACCTACTGTTGTAGAATGTCCTAAATACTTACCAATAGCTGAATAATCTGAAGGAATGCTTGCATTGAAATTGCTCAGAGTATCTGAAATACTTGTTCCTGTTGAAAAATTCGTAGAAGTACCTGCACGACAGGCATATTCCCATTCTGCTTCTGTCGGAAGGCGAAACCGATTCCCATTGGATAGATTTGTCAATTTTTGAAGAAATTTTTGCACATCAAAATAAGAAATACTCACAATTGGATATTGAGAATTTATGCAACTTAAAGGAGAAGGTTTTTCAGGGTGAAGTTCCTTATTGCCCATAATTTTTTGCCACTGCTCCTGTGTAACTTCCATCTTGGCTAACCAAAAATCATGAGTAATAGTAACAAAATGCTGTTTTTCATTATTAGAGCTATCAGATCTCCAATAAGGATTTCCCATATAAAAACTTCCTTTGCGTATTAAGACAAATTCCATTTTAGTAATAGGTTCCGTCCAATAGGAATTAGTCTTTGTTTTATTGGTATTACATGCAACAAAAATCACAATTATACACACCCAAAAAAAGGAATCAAAAATTCGAATTAACATAGTGAATTTGCCATTTATTGAAATAATTATTTCTGTCCAGTAATTTCTATGCCTTTTAACTTATTTTTTTGTCATTATCTATTTCTGAAATTTGTCATTCAATTAACCATAACGTTTAGCGGCTTGGCGTAGGGCGGGATTTTTAGCACTAAAGTTCATACGAAGTACAAATGTTTTTTTGGAACAAATGTTTCTACGAAGTACGTCAGACCGCCTTTTGCCAAATCGCTGTTAAGCAACGTTTTTATTTCATTTTAAGTTGAATGATTATTATTGTAACTGTAAATAGTCCGATAAGAAATGGAAGTCCATACTCTTTCCTCAAAAAAGTATTCATGTCAAAGTTTTCTTTTTTAGCATTGGTTTCGCTGATCCAGTTTAAAATCTTGTCGAAATTCTTGAACTCATAACTGACTATTGAATGAACTTGATTGTCTTTAGTCTTAAACTGTAAAATTTCGTAGTCATAAAAGGGATTCTCTTGTCTAAGTGCAATTGAATAAGAGATTATGTCTGTAGGGGTATAATTAAATCTCTTAAACGTAAAAAGTCTTGTAATGTCAATTACGTTTTCAGTCAGCCTAATTCTTTTCGCTCGCAACACTAATGTCATTAAGAGCCAAATTCCCAAAACTCCAAAAATTCCCAGAAAGACATAAACTGCTGTTGGTGGAGGTTCTGTGCTAGTCAAAGCCAGTTTATAGATGAATCCAAATAGCCCCAAAGACAATAGTGGTGTCACAACAAAGGCAATTATTATCTTCCAATGAAATCTTGTTCTCATTTTTTATAATGCGGTATAACGTTTTGCAGCTACCCGAAGGGCGGGACTTTTACCACGAAACTTGATTTGAAAAACTAATGTTTGATTAACCACAAAACTGTCTTTGGAACAGGAAACCCCACCTTTTGGGTAGGTGCTGTTATAGGGCGTTTTATTCTGACCTTAATATTGGACCGTCTTCAACATTCATTGTCTCTTTTGATTTGTCTTTATACCCAAAAGATATTTTAGCTCTTTTTTTACCTTTATAATTTTTGTCCATACCTACTTTTATTACCAGCCAAAATTTATTGTTCTCAGTTCGATATTCATAACCAACGAAACTGTCACCAGTTTGAATATCTGGTTCTCCTTCTGTTCCTAGAAAAAACCCTGAACCCAAAATTGCAAGTCCCGAATTGCTGTCTTTAATAGCATTGTCTTTGTCTATGAGTTGAAATTCGTAATTTATATTTGTCAAGTTGGTTCTTGTTACTGTCAGCAAAAACTTATTATTGTCTTTAGAAGCAATAAATGTTGTTCTCTTATTGATAGCAAGGTCTTCAGGAAAATAAGTAGTGTCTGTGCCAGTTATAATATAATTGTCAATAAGTTTTATTTGCTCCTTAAAGTCTGATAGTCCGTCAATAAAAGACTGGTCGTATTGAGATTTGTCCTTTATGTAAATGTCAGATTGCTTTTTGTCTGCCGAAATTGTCTGCAAGATATCTACTGATTTTGTATCAACGGTTTTCCTTGTCTTACCGCTACAACTTAGAAGTAAAAAAGTCAATGTCAAAATGTAAATTGTCTGTTTCATTGCTGTCTTTTTAAATGCCCTATAACTAGTATATAGGTCTGATAAAATCAGACTAAGCCATCCAGTTCTGGTTGGATAGGCCTGATAATAGATAGACCTATTTTTGTTAAATTTAGCAAAAGTTCAATTAGAGATCATCGAAAGGCGATTTTATTTTTCTGGATTGGTCGGGGAAAATCCCTTGTCCCCACTCACCTTGCTGAGATTTTCGCTGCCCTGCAGAAAATAGGATCGACTTGCAGAAGATTTCGTCGTCCTGCATAAAAAAATCGCAGTCCTGCAAAAGATTTAGCCATCCTGCAGGGTTTTTGGTCGTCCTGCAGGAGAGGAAGCCGTCCTGCAGTCGGGGATAATCTCCTGTCGCGCTTTTCAGCGTGTTTTTAGTCTCAGTTGTTATTAAAAATACGTTCCCTTCGATACGCTTCGCTACTCAGGGAGCTCCTGTTTCCCGTCTCCCAACTCCAACTTTTAACTTCTCTCCCTGAGTTTGTCGAAGGGTTATTCTCTGTCCATAATCTCGGTCTGCATCCGCACCGAATCTTCGTGAATGTGCTGGAACAACTGCAGAACAAAATGGGCATCGAGGTTCAGACTTTCTGCCAGCTTGGCACGTTTTTCCATTAGTTCCGAAAAACGGCCCACCTGAAACGCAGTAACATTGTTATCTTTTTTATACTGCCCGATCAACTTCACAATTTCCATACGCGACGACAAGGTTTCGAGCAACTCGGTATCAATAGCATCAATGCGGTTTCGAAGCAATTCCAGCTGATTTTCGAATTGTTTGTTGTCGGTAGTCATGGTCCGGATAACCAAACGGTCGAGCAATTTGGCCAGATCAACAGGAGTTAACTGCTGTTCCTTATCGCTCAGGGCACACGACGGATCGCGGTGCGACTCGATCATCAGCCCTTCCATGCCCATATCGAATGCTTTCTGGCTGATGTCGAACAAGTATTCGCGTTTGCCGCCAATATGGCTTGGGTCACAAATAATAGGCAAATTGGGCATTAAACGGCGCAATTCAATCACTGTTTTCCAGTTGGGGTAGTTGCGGTACTCCGTTTCTCGAAATGGCGTAAAACCACGGTGAATAGCCACCATATTTTTTATTCCGGCCCGACTTAAACGCTCAAAAGCGCCAACCCAAAGCTGAACATCGGGATTAACCGGATTTTTTACCATTACCACGGCGTCGGTTCCCTGCACCACATCGGCAATTTCCTGCACCACAAAAGGGCTGGCTGTCGATCGGGCGCCAATCCACAGCACATCCAACCCGGCCTTTAACGCTTCTTCGGCATGTTGGGCGTTGGCAATTTCTGTTCCTACCGGCATCCCGGTTTCCTCGCGAACCTGCTGCAGCCATTTCAGGCCAATGCTTCCGATACCCTCGAAACTTCCGGGGCGCGTTCTCGGTTTCCAAACTCCTCCGCGATATACGAACACACGGTGATCTTTGGCCAGCTGACGTGCCGTATCCATCGTCTGCTCCTCGGTTTCGAGGCTGCACGGACCGGCAATAATCAGTGGATTATTAATTTGCGGTAACCAGTGTTTAATCGGATTAATCTCTAATTGAATTCCCATGACTATTTGGTATAAAGTTTAACAATTGTCTTTTCATTTTTAACCAGCGAATCGCTTTGTCCGGCTAAAATTCCACGAATCCGGTTGGCATTTTTCATTAAAGCCATCATTTGTTCCGGATCCGATTCAATGCTTTTTTTGAAGGCTTTCAGGTGTTTGATGTAAACATCAAGCGATTCAACAACATATTCCTTGTTTTGTTGAAAAATGGGACCCCACATTTCAGGAGAACTTTTCGCCAGACGCACGGTCGAGTTGAAACCTCCGCTTGCCAGATCAAAAATGATTTCACGGTCTTCCTTGTCGAGCACGGCATTGGCCAGGGCAAAGGCAGCAGCATGTGGCAAATGCGAAATAAACCCGGTACTGTGGTCCTGATCGTCCGCCGTCATGTAGGCCTGGTCCATTCCCAAAGCCTGAAACATTTTTTCGGCGAATGCAAGGTGCTGCGGCCCGCTTTTTTCCTGATCGCAAATGATGTTGATTTTACCTTCAAACAAACCTTCCAAAGCTGCACCTGGTCCTGAATTTTCGGTACCGGCCATCGGATGCGCCGGGATGTAATTTCTGCGTCTCGGATGATTTTCAACGGCTTCAGAAATTACCTTTTTGGTCGATCCAACATCAATCACGGTAGTTTGTGATGAAATCTGATCGAGAACCGAAGTCAACGTTTGTAATACCTTATCGACCGGAATGGCAATAATCACCATATCGGCCATCGGAACAGCATTTTCGAGCGTTTCAATGCGGTCAACTATTCCCAGTCGAAGCGCTTCCTGTTCGTTCTCCGGATTGGTATCCACCCCCGTAATTTCATGTGCAAAACCAGCTTTCCGAAGGTCCAGCGCCATCGATCCGCCAATCAATCCCAAACCAATTACTGTAAGTTTCATATACTTTTAGTATTAAACCACATAGACATATAGGACACATAGTTTATTTTTTCTATGTGAACTATGTGCCTATGTGGTTATTGTCTTTCATGCATTTGTTTTTATAATGAAAAAAGGGCCTCGTTTAAAACGGGACCCTTTTGTAAAATATCTTTTCGTAACAACAAGACATTACCAGCCGATCCCGAATGGAGAACAGAAGTAATAAAACCAATAATAAAAACTGTTGTTACCTGTACGTTTCATTTTGCTTTCAATATGTTGGCAAATATAGAGTTTTTATTTCAAATCAAAACCTGAAGGACATAAAAGAAACCAATGATGCAATAATTTAACCTGACAATAACCCATTTGTAGCTCTTACTCAATCAGAATTTTCCGGGTAACCGGTTGTCCGTTTTCGGGTTCAAGAACAAACAGATAAAGACCTGTCCTGAAATTATGCACGTCAACAATTGTCTGGAAGCGATTGGAACCCACCGAAACGAATTGACTGAATACCTGCATTCCTGAAGAATTATAGGCTTTCAGTACCAATTTTTCAATGGCATTTTTACTTTGAAATTGAATGTTTAATTGTTCGGATGCGGGATTTGGAAAGAAAATTACTTCTCCGGCAGATAAAAGTAAAGGATTGGAAGCAGTACCAAAATCCTGAATAACCAGGTTGTCAATCATCCAACCCCAGCCATGCGAATAGGGATCAGAAAACAGTCGAAACCTGACCTGAACCGTATCCCCGGCAATAAAATTTCCATTGGAAAGCAAGCTTATTTCACGTTTCACAAACAAATCTTTGCTTGGTACAGCAGTGCTGTTTTGCCCCGACATTTTACTGTTGAACAGGTCGAACCACGATTTCTGCGAATTGCTGTCATATCCGTCAAGGAAAGGTTTCCAGGTGATTCCTCCGTCTTTCGAACCTTCCACAATCACATAATCCCAAAATTCTTCATCGCCAAACTTGGTGCCGGGTTCACCGGGTTCAACCAAAACAATTTCATCGAATGTCATTTTACTACCTGTTTTCAGTATAACCGGATATTTCAGCAAGGTTGTAAAATTGAAATTCATTTCGTCGGTATCCGGACTTAAATATGGATGCGCTGTATTTAAAGCCGGACTATCAAAACCAGCGACTGTACTAACAGTAAAATCGGAACTGATGAAGTCGAGAGTTTCTGTATTGAAATTATTGGCATACTTATCCACTGGTTTTTGCATGGCCAGAATGTAAAAAGTATTGTAACCGCTTAACGGCAAGCGTCCGGTATTGGATTGTGAGGAAACATCAACCGCCACTACCCGGTACTGAACCTTGTCGCCATCCTTTACCGAACCTTCAGGAAAAACAAGGTTCCCGGAATACAAATCAATCGTGTCATGCGTTAGAGCAAGCGTTTTTAAAAATCCGCCATTCACAAAGTATTCCACATTCACAGTCTTTATTCCCATATTATCTGTGGCTTCAACCTCAATTTTTGCCGACAGATTGGTGGTTAGCATATACTTGACCGGTTCATGTATCAAAACAGGGACATCCTTATCGGGTCCAATTTTAAAACTTAAATATCGTGTGGGTGCACCGGATGGAAAATAATACCTTTTTTTATTACCACCTGATGCCGAAAAATAATACCTGATTTCGCCACTCAGCAAAACAGGAAGCTGTGCAGTAAAGACCGTGGGTACGCTGGTAGCCTTTAAAAGGACAGAATCAGTTTTTGTAAACCTGCCGGATAAATAATACAGATAGGTTCTGGTCGAATCAAGGTCATAATCACCATCGATTCTGACCTCAACCCTGATCGGATCTGAAGCAGAAATGAATTCAACATCTTTTAACTGTTTGTGCCTGATAGAAATTGATTTCCAACCCAAATCGTACATCATAGCCAACGAATTCGGACCCGGATCATGAATGGCCTCCCCCTTCCCGGCGAAAGGCGTCATTAATGAATTTGGATCACTGACAGGATAACTGTTGTCGTCGAGATGGTAAATGCTCGATCCGGTATCCCAGGTGGTTGGCGCATAAAGTCGTGGAAATTTACCATCTGGCATTTTGGTATCAAACTCAAGCCAACTGGAGGTCAAGCCCTGATACAATGCAATGGATGGATTTGGAAAAACGGTAGTATTTACCAGTCGAACGCCATTTTTATTTTTAACAAACTGGTCAAAAGCGGCAGAAAGTCCATCGTCACCATATCCGCCTCTTCCACGGTCGGTGTAAAAATATCCGGTGAAACCAAGTCCATGAGTCAATTCGTGTAAAACGGTAGAAACAAAATCATACTTGGTGCCCGGTGTTTTGCCGTCGGTTCCATAATACCAGTTCGAAATATCTTTGTTGAAAGTAGCATTCAGGTCATATCCGGTGCTTGCGTTGATTTCTTCACCCAGCATTTTCTCGGCTAATGCCACAGGATAGTAACAATTCCATATTTCTGTTGAATTGAAATTTTTAATGTAATCGGAGGGTCCGCACCGGCCTAAAATATTCATATCCAGACTAAGCATACTGGCCTTTACACGAATCGGAACCGGGGAATAAACCAGGTTCTTCCAGATATCGACCGCATATTGAAATGCATTTTGCTGTTCAGGAGTAAAGCCAATGTAGCTCACTTCAATGGTCGCTGTTTTTAATAAACCTGATTTCAGCATTTCAGGATTTATGGACGGAGGTTTGATAAAGGAATGATAGGTTTCGGGCGATGCATAACAAACTGCCGGAGGTAACTTAATTCGATTTCTTTTCATTGGTTCTCCACCGTAGCTCCCCATCCAGCCAATCAGGAATAATATTACAATCAGTTTTTCTCTCATTTTATAACCAGGTTATAGTCCAACAGTTTACACATCACAAATTTAAAAATAAAGAAAATTAACTTCCCGAAATGCTTCAAATGGCCTTATTTCCGCATAATTCGAATTCGAAAGTAACCGAATTAATACCAATTTTAATCTATATTTGCCTGTATAACATTCTCAATAACAATCAAGCCATGAAGTTTCCTTTTTTGATTCTCATTTTTTCCCTTGCCACACTGACTGTTTTTGCAGACAAACCAGTGAAAATTTATAATGAGCTGTATCGTCCGCAGTTTCATTTTACTCCTGAAAAAAACTGGCATAACGATCCAAATGGCCTTGTCTTCTATAAAGGAGAATATCACATGTTTTACCAATACAATCCTTTCGGAAATGAATGGGGATTTATGCACTGGGGCCATGCAATCAGCACTGATCTGGTACATTGGGAACATCTGCCCATAGCCTTATTTCCTGATAATGAATCGAAAGATAAAGAACTCTGTACCGCTTTTTCGGGTTGCGGGTTAATTGACAAGAATAATCTTACCGGTTTACAAAAAGGCGACGAAAAAACTATTTTGCTGTTTTATACCAGCCAGAAATGCGGACAACGGCTGGCATACAGCAACGATAAAGGCCGAACATGGTTAAAATACGAGAAAAATCCAATCATTGCTTTTGACGAAACCGATGATGCCCGCGACCCTAAAGTGTTTTGGCACGAACCCAGCAAACAGTTTGTCATGGTATTATACCGCAGACCAAACAACGACGACAGGCAAAAAGGAGTTTCATTTTACACTTCTAAAAATCTAATCAACTGGGATTTTAAAAGCCACTTGCCCGGCTTCTTTGAGTGTCCTGACCTGGTTGAACTATCGGTAAACAGGCGGTCGGACGATAAGAAATGGGTTTTGTTTGACGGCGATGGCAGTTATGTGATCGGTTCATTCAATGGTGAAAAGTTTATGCCGGATTCACCCAAAATGCCTGGTGACTTTGGCGCCAACTATTATGCCACCCAAACCTGGAGTAATATTCCTGAATCTGATGGAAGAACGATACAGATTGCCTGGATGAAAGGAGGCGAATTTAAAGGAATGCCATTTAATGGTCAAATGACATTCCCATGTGAGTTGTCGCTTAAAAAATACACAGAAGGCATCAAACTGATTCGCAAACCAATAAAAGAAATTGAACTTCTGCACGAGAAAGGTGAGAAATGGGAAAATGAAAACCTGATTCCCGGCCTTAATAAAAACCTGACCCGGGGAGTAAAAGGAGATTGCATGCACATCATTGGAAGCTTTAATATAAAAACGGCAGATAGTTTTGGATTTGTTGTCCGCCTTGATAAGAGTGACAGCGGAACCGAAATCATGTATAATGTAAAAAACAAAACGCTTAGTTGCATGGCGAAATCTGCTATCGTAGAACCTATTGATGGTGTACTCAAGCTTGAAATCCTAATGGACAGAAGTTCAATTGAAATCTTTGCCAACGAAGGTAAAGTGGCAATGAGTTCATGTTTTTCTCCAATGGAAAACGCCAATGGACTCTACCTGTTCAATACCGGTGGCGAATTATTGGTTGAAAAATTGGAGATCTATCCATTGACATCGATTTGGAAAACGGAAAAATAAGTTCATTAAAATTGAAACATACTGGAAGGCCACAGGTAAAACAAATATCTGTGGCCTTTCCATTTCTGAAAAAGCATGAAAAGAACCGGTCAAACATGATTTTCATTCTTTCTTTTAAATCACTATCAATTTAATATTGCAATTCTTACTCAAACATAGATACGATGAAAGCAATAGTAAAAATCAGGCCGGAAAAAGGAATCTGGATGGCCGATGTTCCAATGCCAGTAGTTGGCCCGAACGATGTTCTGATAAAAGTCAAAAAATCAGCCATTTGTGGTACTGATCTGCATATTTATAAATGGGACGAATGGGCACAAAATACCATAAAAACCCCTCTGGTTATTGGCCATGAGTATATGGGAACTGTTGTAGAAAGAGGATCGGAAGTTACCCGCATTGAACTGGGTGAGCGCGTTACTGTCGAAGGGCACATTTCATGCGGATTTTGCCGCAACTGCCGTCGTGGACGTCAGCACATCTGCGATCATACGATTGGGATTGGGGTTAGCCGTGACGGAGGTTTCGCGGAATATGTTTCGGTACCCGCCTCAAACGTTCTGAAAGTGGATGAACGCATTTCAGACGATCTCATGTCGGTTATGGATCCGCTTGGAAATGCCACGCACACTGCACTTTCATTTCCTTTACTCGGAGAAGATGTGCTGATTACCGGAATTGGAGGTCCAATTGGAGCGATGGCGGCAGCAGTTTGTAAATTCGCCGGAGCCCGATACATTGTTGGCACCGATTTGAGCGAATATCGCCGAAATCTGGCACTCAAAATGGGAGCAACCAAAGTCATTGATCCGCGTGAAGAAAGCATCAAAGATGCCATGAAATCGCTTGGAATGGTTGGTGGGTTCGACATTGGTCTGGAATGCAGCGGATCGGCTACAGCTTTTAGCGATATGGTTGAAAATATGTACAATGGCGGTAAAGTTTCACTGCTTGGGCTGTTACCCTCTTCAACCCAATTAAACTGGAGTAAATTAATATTTAAAGGACTGACCCTTAAAGGAATATATGGACGTGAAATGTACGAAACATGGTACCAGATGGAAATGATGCTTTCACATGGTCTGGATATTAGTCCGGTAATTACTCATCGCTTTCCTGCCGATGATTTTCTGAAAGCTTTCCATATCATGGAAGAAGGTAATTGCGGGAAAATAATTCTGAACTGGGAATAAATCAAACAATGCATAACAACAAAGGCTTTCAATTTTGAAGGCCTTTGCTTTTTTTACCAACCGATATTCTCCTGCCAAGAGAAACCTGCATAAAATTTGTGCCATTTATGATTCCCAAATCATTGTATTTAAGATTAGTATATTGTGTTGAACGAATAATTCCCAGTCGTGCGTAGTATCTGTTAAAGCGATAGCCCACTCCCACCCTTCCGGTATGGTTCATACTGAAACGCCAACGATTAATGTCCGATGCAATTTCTCTTTCAAACGAATTATCCTGAATCCCAGATCCCAATATATACGTCATTGTAAAAATGCCATTTTTCAGGAACACAAATGAATAGGCATATCCAACATTACCATTAAAAGCCCATACCCCTGATTTTGAAACGTCTCTGGACTTTAGAAAAAAATCTGTTTTGATTTCACGTGGAACAAAAGAGGAATCGGCAACTGTTTGATAAGAAAAAATGCTCCCACCAACAATAAACGATCCGGCATTTTTTTTCTGCTTTTCAGTATCGCTAAAGGCAGCTTTATATGAAAAACGGGAATTGTTAATAATATAATTGACCGAAATACCGAAATTGGCTGATGCCAAATCGGGCCGTTGATATTCCTTATCCTTTGTGAATGAAGCCAGATGAGAATAACTTTTGGAGAGGTAATACCCCTTTGAAAAAGAGGTTAAAACATCAATTGAAAATTTACCGGAATATAGGTAGTACTGAATTCCAAACCGTTTCGTATCACCATGCCTATAGCTTCGGTTCAAAAAGATAGGAACTTTTGTAGCAAGACTAATTCCAACTGATTTATAACTAAAACCGGCTCCCAAATTAAAATAGCCATTCGGAAGATATTTCAAATGATAGGGAGAATTCAGATCACTCAACTCCAGGGAATGTGTTTTCTCGCCTGAATATACTCTCAGGATCAGATCATTCGTATAGCTCTCGATGTAGTTACTATCCTTTTTTAATTCCAAAAATTTTTTCAGCGATTTGGCACCTGCAGAAAACTGAAAAACCAACAAGAAAAAAATGATTAAAAAGTAATGCATCTCAAAAATCCATATCTACTAAAACCGGACAATGATCGGAGTGAACTGCTGAAGGTATAATTGTTGCATCCAGTATTTTATCTTTCAAAACACTGGTCACCATATGATAATCGATGCGCCAACCCTTATTATTTTTTCGTGCACCAGCTCTGTAACTCCACCATGAATATTGATGTGGTTCAGAATTAACTTCCCTAAAACTATCCACAAAACCATCCTCAACAAATCTTGAAAACCACTCCCTTTCTTCAGGCAAAAAACCGGAAGTATTCTGCTGTTTATCAGGATTATGAATGTCAATCCAAAGCCTGCAAACATTATAGTCACCAGAAATTATCAGTTTTCTTCTGGTTTGCTTAAGTTCGCCAAGATATTGATGAAAATCGGTAAGAAAATCCATTTTATACTCCTGTCTGACTCCACCGGTTGTGCCCGAAGGAAAATAGGTGCTTATCACCGAAACATCACCAAAATCAGCTCTGATTACGCGACCTTCAACATCGTACTTTGAATCACCCATACCATAAACAACAAGATCTGGTTCTTGTTTACTAAAAATTGCGACTCCACTATATCCAGGCCTAACAGCAGAATGAGCATAACAGAAATATCCCAGATTTCCAAAATCAGCTTCCTGCATTTGCCCTGGTTGAGCTTTTGTCTCCTGAAAACAAATAATATCAGGATTAACTTCATTTAAAAAGTTAATCAGTCCCTTACGTAAAGCCGATCGAATTCCATTAACGTTATAGGATAAAATCCGTTTCACAATTTTTACTACTTTTGGTTCATAATAAACGAGTTGCTAAAGTATAACGAATAAAATTAAAGAGAAAATATACATTGAAAAAAGGTATTGTCATTAAATCGACGGGTAGTTGGTACACGGTAAAAACAGAAGAAGGTAATTTTATTGAAAGTAGAATAAAAGGTAATTTACGACTTAAAGGAATTAGAAGTACCAATCCAATTGCTGTAGGAGATCAGGTTGAATTAACTGAAACAAAAGAAGACAACAATGCTGACGGCCTGTCTGTTGGCCTTATATCGAAAATATTCCCGCGAAAAAACTATATTATTCGCAAGTCGCCGAATCTATCCAAAGAATCCCACATTATCGCCGCAAATATTGATCAGGCTTTTTTGATCGTTACTATTCAGTATCCTGTAACTACAACCACTTTTATCGACCGGTTCCTGGTATCTGCTGAGGCATACCGAATCCCCTGTCATGTAATTTTCAATAAAATTGATCTTTACAATGAAGAACAAATTGATTTAATGAATTCATTAATTAATATTTATGAAAATGCCGGATATCTATGCCTGAAGATTTCGGCAAAAATGAATCTGGGAATGGATGAACTGAGATCGATGATGGCCAATAAAACAAATGTATTTTCAGGTCACTCAGGTGTTGGAAAATCAACCATCATCAATATTCTTCATCCCTTAGGAAATTTAAAAACCGGTGAAATTTCTGAAGCTCATTATTCCGGAAAACATACCACCACCAACTCTGAAATGTATGAATTTGAATTTGGTGGTTTTATTATTGACACGCCCGGCATAAAAGGCTTTGGGGTACTCGAAATGGAGAAGGAAGAAATTTCACACTATTTTCCCGAAATATTCAAACTACTTAATGAATGTCAGTATTACAATTGCACACACACGCACGAACCTCAGTGTGCAGTAAAAAAATCGGTTGAAGAAGGAAAAATTGCACTGAGTAGATATCAATCTTACCTTGGATTGCTTGAAGGAGAAGAAAAGTATCGAAATTGATCTATTTCAGCGCCCGAAGGCAACACGAAAAGTTCAAATAAAATGTCAATTAAACTGATTTATTTCAAACAGTTAGCTTATAAAATTCAAAGACTAAACGTGCTTTAGAATCGCCTATTTCATCGGCCACCTCCTGGTAGCTGTGTTTTTTCATGTTCTCAATGCTTTTAAAACGCTTCAGAAGGGCAGTTATCGTCTTCTCTCCTATTCCGGAAATATTTTCCAGTTCAGATTTTACAAAATCTCCTGATCGTTTGTTTCGGTGAAAAGTAATACCAAACCTATGCGCCTCATCACGCAACTGCTGAATAATTTTTAAGGTCTCCGAATTTTTATCCAAATACAATGGAACAGAATCTCCAGGGAAATAAATTTCTTCCAATCGTTTTGCAATTCCTATGATAGAAATCTTTCCGCGAAGATCAAGTTTTTCCAAAGCATTTAAAGCTGCGCTCAACTGCCCCTTTCCTCCATCGATAACGATCAGTTGCGGTAACGATTGTTCTTCTTCAGTTAATCGTTTATACCTCCGGAAAACCACCTCTTCCATCGAAGCAAAATCATTTGGACCCTCAACTGATTTGACATTGAAATGGCGGTAATCTTTTTTTGATGGACGTGTGTTTTTAAAAACCACACACGATGAAACCGGATTTGTTCCCTGCAGATTACTGTTGTCAAAACATTCTATGTGCACCGGTTGAACTTTAAGCTGAAGATCTTTTTGCATGGTTTCCAAAATACGAGATACATTCTTTTCAGTTCTTGAAACCACCTGATGTTTCATCTTCTCAATCCGGAAGTATTTTGCATTGCGCTCTGAAAGTTCAAGAAGCTTCTTTTTATCTCCCTGCTTCGGTATTTGAATTTTAACACCTTCCAACTGGATATCTAATTTAAGTGGAACTAAAATTTCTTTTGCATTGCTGAAAATTTTCTGTCTGATATCCACTATGGCAAATTCCAAAAGCTCCTCTGGCGATTCATCTAAAACCTTTTTTATCTCCATGGTGTAGGTCTGCATAATCGCCCCCCGAATGATTTTAAGATAATTCACATATGCAAAAGCCTCATCAACATCGATAGTGAAAACGTCCACATCACTGATGGTATTGCTGACCACAGTTGAGCGAGATTGAAATTTCTCGAGTAAATCCAGCTTTTCTTTTACGTTTGCAGCATCCTCAAACTTCATTTCAACTGAATACTGCCGCATTAAATCCTTGAGATATTTGATTACGCCAGTAATGTTACCCTTCAATATCTCCTTTATCTGATCAATACTTTTCTGGTATTGGTCAAGTTCAATTTTGCCAACACATGGCGCATTGCAATTTCCGATATGATATTCTAAACAAACCTTGAATTTCTTTTGACGAATATTTTCTTCTGACAAATTCAATTTACAATTTCGTAATTTGAATAGCTTACGAAAAAGGTCGAGCAACATCCGAACAGTTAAAATAGAAGTATATGGACCGAAATAAGTTGAACCGTCACGAATCACATTTCTGGTTTGAAAGACCCTGGGAAAAGGTTCGTTTTTAATAACGATCCACGGATAAGTTTTATCATCCTTTAGCCGGATATTATACCTGGGTTGGTACTTTTTTATAAGGTTGTTTTCAAGCAACAGGGCATCCTGCTCGGTTTCAACAACCATGTGCCTGATCTCGGCGATACTTCTGACAAGTATTGCAGTTTTCCGGTTCTGCTGATTTTTGTTAAAATAGGAAGAAACTCTTTTCTTTAAATTTTTAGCTTTCCCAACATAGATTATTTTTCCCAATGAATCGAAATACTGATAAATCCCTGGCTGATCAGGCAAGACATAGACCAAAGATTTTAAATATTCAAGATTTTTCAATGTCATTGGAAAGATCCATTTTTGAGCAAACTAATATTGAATTACAGAATGGGTGTCGTAAAGGGCCAATTCTTTCTTTTTTGCAGTCTGAATAAAAGTTAAATCACAAATGAAAGAGAAATAAATGCGTTTGACATTCATTTGTTTTACTAAATTGAGTGCAGCAAGAGCAGTACCACCTGTTGCCAACAAATCATCATGAATCAGCACAATGTCATTTTCATTTAATGCATCAATGTGCATTTCAATTGTATCCACACCATACTCCAATTCATACGATTCTTTAATGACTTCAGCAGGCAATTTCCCCTTTTTACGAATAGGAACAAAACCCGCGTTAATACAATAAGCCACAGCTCCACCAACAATAAAACCTCTTGATTCAAGTGAAACAATTTTAGTAATCCCTTTGTCCCTGTAAAATTCAGAAATTTGATCCACAACATTTTTAAAAGCAACAGGTTCTTTCAAAAGCGTTGTAATATCCTTAAAACTGATACCTTCAATCGGATAATTTTCAATTGTTCGAACAAAATTTTTAAGATCCATAGTTATATTTTTCAGTTCCACGTGGAACATTAGCGACCAAGTAATACAAGTAAAACATTAATATCTGAAGGACTAACTCCACTAATCCGACTTGCCTGACCAATTGTTTCAGGTTGAATTTCGGAAAGTTTTTGCCTTGCCTCAGTGCTAATTGTTGATATTCTACTGTAATCAAACCGTCCGTCAATACTAATATTCTCTAGCCTTTTAAACTTATCCGCCACTAATTTTTCCCGATCTATATACCCCGAATACTTGATCGCAATCTCAGCCGATTCCAAGATTTCAGTAAAACGATCCTCTGGAATATCCTTCAAGAATGACTTAAAGGGTGTAATTTCTTCAGTCAAATCAAAAATCGAGATTTGTGGACGCAAAATAACATCAATTAATTTTACTCCTTGTTTAAGAATTGCTGATCCTTTTCTTTCTAAAATAGGATCAATATATTGAGGCTTAATTGAAAAATTGGTCACAAATTCTATAATTTTTTCGACTGCATTTTTCTTCTCTATAACTAAATCCATCCTATCTTTTCCCGCTAAACCAAGTTCAAATGATCTTGAAGTTAGCCTAAAATCAGCATTGTCCTGACGTAACAAAATCCGATATTCAGCACGGGAAGTAAACATGCGATACGGTTCATCAACTCCCTTGGTAACTAAATCATCCACCAGCACTCCAATGTAGGCTTCATCCCGATTCAACACAAACGGACTCAAACCATGAACATTTTGATGCGCATTAATTCCAGCTATCAAGCCCTGGGCCGCTGCCTCTTCATAACCAGTGGTTCCATTAATCTGACCAGAAAAGAAAAGGTTTTTTACAATTTTTGTTTCCAGAGAATGAGTTAGCTGAGTGGGATCAAAATAATCATATTCAATGGCATAACCTGGTCTGAAAATCCTAACATTCTCCAAACCCGGAACTTCTTTAAGGGCTCGTAACTGAATGTCCCAAGGTAAAGAAGAAGAAAAACCATTCAAATAATACTCAATGGTGGTTTCACCTTCAGGCTCCAGAAATAATTGATGAGATGTTCTTTCAGCAAAGGTTACAATTTTTGATTCGATACTTGGACAATAACGAGGACCTGTCCCAACAATTGTCCCATTATACATTGGAGAATCCGCGAATCCTTCTTCTAAAATAGAATGAACTTTTTCGTTTGTATAGGTAATCCAACAACTTTTTTGCCTCAATGTTGATTTAATTTCCGGAAGAAATGAGAACTTTTGAATATTCTCGTCACCTTCCTGCTCCGACAATTTAGAAAAGTCAATGGATCGACCATCAATCCGAACCGGAGTTCCTGTTTTTAACCTTCCTGTTTTAAAACCAAGACTAAATAACTGATCTGAAATATGATACGAGGCATTTTCTCCAATTCTTCCGCCCTCAACCTGTGACCGACCTATATGCATAAGGCCATTCAGAAAAGTGCCATTGGTTAAAATAACCGATTTAGAATAAAAATCTACACCAATTTTAGTTTTGACACCAGATACCTGGTTATCTTTAATATGCAATGAAACGACTGAATCCTGCCATAAATCCAAATTGTTGGTATTTTCCAATATGTTACGCCAATTTTCAGTAAAGCGAAACCGGTCGCACTGAGCCCGAGGACTCCACATTGCCGGCCCTTTGGACTGGTTCAGCATTCGAAACTGGATACTTGATTGATCTGTTACAATTCCGGAAAAGCCACCCAAAGCATCAATTTCCCGAACAATTTGCCCTTTGGCAATCCCTCCCATAGCCGGGTTACACGACATCTGTGCATACTTGGTCATGTCCATTGTAATTAACAATGTTCTTGAACCCAAATTTGCTGCAGCACAAGCAGCTTCACACCCCGCATGACCTCCGCCAACCACAATTACATCATATATTGGTAACATAAATAAACTTGTTAATTAACTAATTTTCAACTCATTAAGATAATAATCTTCTTTAGTTGTCATTAAATGCTTATCCTTCTTTAACTTGTCTTTGTAGCCCAATAAATGCAAAATTCCATGAATTAGTATACGATGAATCTCATCTTCAAAAATTGTTCTAAAAGTCACTGAATTTTCCTTTACGCGGTCCACACTGATAAAAATATCACCTTGAATTACATTTTCTTCAACATAATCAAAAGTGATAATGTCAGTATAATAATCATGATCCAGATACTTTTTATTGACTTCCAATAAATAATCATCGGAGCAAAAAATAAATGATACCTGCCCTACTTTCTTCCCTTCAGATTGTATTACATTCTTTATCCAACTTATTAGTTTCCTTTTCTTCAGTTTAGGTAAAGAAACATCCTCATTAAAAAAATTTATACTCATCAAATCAAATTGTATTTGATCCTCACTTTTCTACCGCCATCAAAATAATCCACTTCATCAGCATAATGACGGATCAGAAAAATTCCTCTCCCATTCTCTTTTTTCAGGTTTTCCAAACAGGTAGGATCTTTTAAACATTCAATATGAAACCCATCTCCTTCATCAGTAATTTCAATGAATAATTCCTCGTTTAAACAATTCACTTCAATACTTACATTTTTGGAGGAATTCAATTTGTTGCCATGAACAATTGAATTAGTCAAAGCTTCACTTAACCCTAAAAAAACCGGATTAAAATAAGATAGATTAAGATTCGATTCAGTAAAAATCTCTTCCAAAAAAATCCTAACTTTCCCAATGTTACTTAGACTTGAAGATATGACTAACAATCGTTCCAAAATTAATCCTTTATCTTGTTTATAAACTGATTGTATTTTTGATCATAAAAAGATCGCAACTTATAATTATTCCGTTTGATCTTTTCATTTTCATTCTTTAAAACATTATTATACTCAAAATAACCTTCCGGGTTTCCTTTGCTAATATCAATGGCTGTTTTAGATTCGCGTTTATCCTCAAAATCACGTTCAATCTCCGACTTTTCGGCATCAAGCAGTTTCGATAAAATCATATTCTGCCTGTTTATTAATTCGGTACTTATGTTACGGTTAATAAGGTCCTTCCTTGATTGTTCCAAAAGCTGATCAATAGCTTTTAATTGTTCCTGAGCCTTTGTCCCAACAGAATTTCCATTTAACATCTCCCTAATCAACTGCTGCATAATTTCCTGTTGTGCGATAGTCTGACCAATGCTTTTACCCAATTTACCTAATTCGCCCTTTTTCATTTGATCAATCATCTGTTGCAATTGTTCTTTTATCGAACTTTGACTATCCTTCAGGCTTTTCATTCCAGGTTTTGATCCTTTGCCACCAGGTTTATCACAATCTTCATCACCTTCACCACCGTTGTTTTGAAGTTTTTTGATATTTTCAAGAGCTTCACTTAAAAATAATGCCAAATTATTAGAGGCTGTTATGGAATACTGCTGAAACATCCTTGATCCACCAATATTTCCGGATTCCAATTGCTCATATGATGAACTAGTATTGGTTTCAAGTGCCTGCATTTCCTTGTTAATAACGGAACTTATTTCAGGAGTACGTTTTGACAAAGCATACAACGAATCCCTGATAAATTCAACCTGCCCTCCCAGATTTTTTTGCTTTACTTTTAATTCGTTGATAACCGGATTATTATAATCAACATTTGTCAGCTTATTTAAAACCTTTTCCTGATCGAAAGAAACCAAAATTAAATTATCAAGTATCTGTTTTAAATCCTCAATATTAGCTTCATTCTGTTTTTTCTTATCGCTCTTTAGCATCTGATCCATTGCAAAAACAAGCTGATCAAGGCTTTTAGTATTATTCTCTATTTCCGAAGCAGTTTTACGTTTATTGCCTTTCCCAGCTTCATTTAAAACTTTTTTGTAGTTACTTTTTATATCTGAAAACTCCTTGTCAAAGTTGAAATAGTTAAAAGGTTTCTGAAGTGATTTATTTAATTCTATCGTTTGTTGATAGTCCTTTTCTATATTCTCTAAAAGCAACGAATTTTCCTTCTCTATTTCATTAATATGTTCAAAATCAGGATTTTTGTCCAGCATTTCTATAACTGATTTTTCAGAATCAGATACTTTTTGAAGTTCCTGAAGAATTCGCTCAACCTTTTGTTCAACCTTCATTTTCTTCAATAACTGCATATTTTTATCCAACTGCTTTGAAAGATCCTCAATTTTAGACTCCATCTGATTGGATAACTGGTCAAATTTTTTCAAGTCAAACTGCTTGGCCAGTTCGTTAAATTCATCAAAAAGTTTCTTTAAATCGTCACTAAAAATTTCGTTCAGTAATTCTTCAATTTCCTGTTGTTTCTTTAAAATATCCTGTTTCTCTTCCGAGAATGAGTTTGTGAAATTATTCGCATCCTTATTTTGTTGACTGATCTGGTTCAAAACATTTTCCAGTTCAGTCTTTTTTCCCATAATGTCCTTTATTGTCTGAAATTTTTCCCAATCTGACAATTCCGAATTGATCTGCTTCATTTTAAAGTTCTCAAATTCATTTTGCAGTTCTTTCGTAAGTTTTGAACTCTTTTCGAAGAGCTTATCAATTGAATTTAAATCAGTATTTTCTTTGGCTAAAATCTCCTGATAATCAGGAAAACTAAATGTAAAAGTTTCACTGATTGATCGCTTAAAATGATTAATTATATCATTATCGGATACAGAAAAATAATACCTGAACGATTTTCCAAGGCTTTTAACGGTTTCAAAATTAAATGAATAGTAAAAATCCTGATTCAAAATAGAAGGAGTGAACGGAATACTGATTAAACTATCCTTCCCTTCAATACCTATATTGAAGTCGAGCTGATTAAAACCATAATCATCAATAATATTACCTTTAAAATGAAATGTCTTAAAATCGCCGGAATCCCGAACCTGCACTACTTTTATTTCAGGAAATAAATCCGAAATTGTTTGAATTTTATAAACCAGGCTGTTCTCATTTTCCAGTTTCGAATTTTTGATGTGAATGCTGTAATCAACATCTCCAATAATGCTTTTACTTACTTCAAATGAATTTCCTGTCTGTTTTGCAGTAACACGGCTGCTATCATTGAAAAGTAAAACTAAACTATCGGTATCAACTGTTTTAAATATCCACTTAACCCTTGATCCTGCAACCACTTTTAAATCTCCAATATTCTGAAGTAATTCTTTTTCAATATTTGTATACGAAGGAGGATCAATTTCAACGCTAAAAGAGTTAATAAATGGCTTATTTAAAACGGTAATCCGGTATATTTCCGACACATATTTTTTGTCGGTAAACGAGATTGAAACAGAACTATTCACGTTTTCTATCTTGTAGCTGAATAAATCAGCTTCCTTTGACATCATAAAACGATTACCACTTATATCTACATACATCATTGCAGGAACCTCTTTTCCACTGCATCGTAATTTTAATTCGATTGATTCACCGGTAACAATTTCCAGGTCTGAATTTAAGAGTTCAAAAGTAAAAGGCGCAGGCTTTTCGAATTTCTGTTGAAAATGAATTAACCTGACTGAACTTTCAGTAAAATAGTTAGGCGATGCTATAAACAAACCGGCAAAGAGCACCACAATTCCAACAAATACAACAAAAATAAATTTCAAATCTTTAAACCTGATGGCATCTGAAAATCTGAATATTTTTAATTCACTAATTTTCTGATCAATACTGGCTTGCTGCAACTGGCTTGAATAAAATGAATCGTTAGAATTGGCCAGTTCCACAATATTAATAAGTCTATCTCTGATCTCAGGATATGTTTTTTGTAGTTGAGAAGAAACATCGTAATAAGTAAGTCTTTTCCCAAGGCCAAAAAGTTTGGTTAGAGGCAAGACTAAAAAGTAAAATAATATAAATAAAGTCAATAAAATTGTAAGGATTATAATCGCAGATTTGATTTTAGGGTCAAAATAACTGAAGTATTCAAGACCTGAAATACAGCTATAATATACCAATAACAGTATAATAAAGAGTATAATTCCCCTTATTAACTGATAAACGTAAAACTTCCTGATATAGGAATTTAGTTTATCAACAAACTGTTTATAGCTTTTTTCCATACTTATAATAAATTCAATTCTAAACACTTACATTCATATGATTTAAACATTAAAACACAAATGATGTTTATAAAATTGAAGTAAAAATCAAAAAATAAAGGCAAAGATATTCATAGAAATGTGTAATAGATATTTTTTTTAGTTCCAGCAAGAAGATTTAATCAAATCTATTTAGTCGATATTTGAACAACAAAATCAAAATATCAAGATGCTTAGTTATCAAGAATTATAAAAATCAACAATTGTTATTATAAAATAGAGTATCTTTAAAATCAAAGTTTTGGGTTGTTAATATCCGGTTCAAAAAAGAAAATAAAAAACCATCTCACACAAAAACAAGTAAAAAATTAAAAAGATATTAGGCCAACTAACAGGACATTATCATATTCATTTTTTATAGTTTAATTTCAAATATTATAATGCTAATAGTTAATTTGAATATTGAAACAAAAAATTTCTATTTTGGGGGTTTCCTTTTAGTTAAATTAAGAATATATAATATAGTTTGAATTGAAAGCAGAGTATGGATGAGAGACTAAGTATATTATTGGTGGAGGATAATCTGTTAAATCAACGTATTGTTACGTTTAGTTTGAAAAGATATAACCACGAAGTTACAATTGCCAACCACGGAGGTGAAGCCATTGAAAAATTTTGTGAAAAAAAGTTTGATGTGATTTTAATGGATATCATGATGCCCGTTATGGATGGAATTGAGGCAACTGTTAAAATCAGGGAAATAGAAAAAAGAGATAATATTCAAAATAGAACTCCTATAATTGCGCTTACAGCAAACACTATGGATAATGATCGGGATAAATGTATATCATTCGGAATGGATGAGTTTATTGCCAAACCATTTGATATTGAAAAGCTTAAAACTATTTTTAGTGAGCTAAACATTCCACGTTGATTTAACCTATCCGATTTATAAGTCTTCAAGCTTTATTTTTTTACTTTTGGCTGGAATAATAGCTAAACATGAACGAACATTTCGATTTCAGAGATGAATCATTGTCAGATAATGAAAATGAGATAGATAAACAATTGCGTCCGTTGGAATTTGATGATTTCAGTGGTCAAAGTAAAATTGTTGAAAATCTTAGAATTTTTGTTAAAGCAGCCAAAATGCGTGGTGAAGCTCTGGACCATGTTTTATTACACGGACCTCCCGGACTTGGAAAAACAACTCTTTCAAACATTATTGCCAATGAACTGGGTGTTTCACTAAAATTAACATCAGGTCCTGTTTTGGATAAACCTGGTGATTTAGCTGGATTATTAACCAATCTTGAACCTAATGCCGTTTTGTTTATTGACGAAATTCATCGGTTAAGTCCGATTGTTGAAGAATATTTGTATTCGGCCATGGAAGATTACAAGATCGATATCATGATTGATAAAGGTCCCAGTGCACGTTCCATACAGATCGAATTAAACCCTTTTACTTTAATTGGAGCGACAACACGCTCTGGTTTGTTAACAAGTCCTCTAAGGGCTCGTTTTGGTATTAAATCGCATCTTGAGTACTATGATGTAGACATACTAACTAAAATTGTCAAACGGTCAGCACATATACTGAATGTTAAGATTGATGATCAGGCTGCTGTTGAAATAGCAACACGGAGTCGTGGAACCCCCCGAATTGTAAATGCTTTACTTCGACGTGTGCGTGATTTTGCCCAGGTAAAAGGAAATGGGCAGATTGACTTGGATATTACTTTGTATTCGCTGGATGCCTTAAATATAGATAAATTTGGTTTGGATGAAATGGATAATAAAATTCTGACCACTATAATCGATAAATTCAAGGGTGGACCGGTGGGTGTGTCAACCATTGCAACTGCAGTTGGTGAAGATTCAGGAACTATTGAAGAAGTTTATGAACCATTCCTTATTAAGGAAGGCTTTATGAAACGCACTCCCCGAGGAAGGGAAGTTACTGAATTAGCTTACAAACATTTGGGTAAAATACACTACGGCGACTCTCCTACCCTTTTTTAACCAACTTTATTTCGAATAGTTTGGGATAAAATTTTCCGGTAACATACATCCTTTTTGTTGCCGGATCAATGGCTATTCCATTCAGCACATCAACTTGCTTCTCAGAATTCGACATAGTTAGAATTCCATCAAGATTTGCTTTGGCAATCACCTTTCCTGTTAACGGATCAATTTTTACAATCAGGTTGGTTGTATAGACATTGGCAAAAATATATCCTTCAGAGTATTCAAGTTCATTCAGGTATAAAACAGGTTCTTTATCATCGTAAACTTGTAATTTTTTAACCGTTTTATAGGTCGCAGGATTAATGTAAGTTAACACATTGGTTCCATTGCTCATAATCAGGTTTTGTTCGTCATGGGTCATTCCCCACCCTTCAACCGATTCAAAACTAAAACTATCAACCAAAGCCATATTTTCTTTCTCATACACAAAACCGATTTTCGTTTTATAGGTCAGCTGAAATATCCGGTTATTGAAAATGGTAATTCCTTCTCCAAAATAACGATCGGCTAGTTTTACTGATTGAAGGATTTTACCGGTTTTATGATTGGTTTTGTAAATGCCTGAAGTTTTATTTTCGCCGGTACTTTCATAAAGAAAACCGTCATTAAATTCGAGTCCCTCCGTAAAAAAATCTTGATTATGCGGATGTGTTTGGACTATTTCATAATTAAGCTGTTCAGGAACAATATCCGATAAAACTTCAAATGTTTTATAATATACTCCCTCAACTCCGTCAGTTTTAACTGACACCGCTTTCAGGGTATGTTTGCCAATATTTTTAAATTTTTTCAGGTACGAAGTAAATTCAGTTTCACTGCTACTGGCAACAAGAACCGAATCAACAAAAAGTTTGGTTTCTTTTAACTCGCCATCTTTAAGTTTCACAGCAATGCCAATATTAATATCGTCGCCATAAATGATATTTTTATGAACCGAAGCAATCGTAATTTGCACTGCCGGTTTCCTTGAACGGTTCGATTTATTTGAACAGGAAAAAGAACTGATGAACATGGATATAACAATAAACCCGGCGAATAGTCTGAAATTCATTCGATGTGGATGATAAAGGATTTAACTGGCTTCAAATATAAAACATTTTAAAATCAATTGGCTTCCATAACCATTTTTGGCAACAGTAAAAGAATTAGGTTTGTATCTTTGGCAAAATTTTTTTCTAGTGGGCGCATTAAAAAAACTTGCAGGTGAAACGGCCATTTATGGCATGAGCAGTATTGTTGGCCGTTTTCTGAACTGGTGGCTTGTTCCGTATTATTCGCGTATTTTTCTTCCTGAAGAGTATGGAGTGGTAACCAACTTATATTCATATGTCGCTTTTTTATTGGTTATTCTGACTTTCGGTATGGAAACCGGCTTCTTCAGGTTTGCCAACAAATCGCAGCAAAACGATAAAATATACTCCACAAGCGCATTTTCTCTCTTCGGAAGTTCGATTCTTTTTGTACTGATAGCCTTTATTTTTAGCGGAAATATGGCCGGGTTTTTAGATTTTCAGAACAGTGAGCAATACATAAAATGGCTGGCTGTAATTGTTGCGCTCGACGCCGGTACCGCTATTCCATTTGCAAATTTGCGGCTCGAAGGGAAGGCTGTCAGGTTTGCAACCCTAAAAATGGTCAATATATTTTTCAATATTTTCTTCAATGTGTTTTTCCTCACGGTTTGCCCATATATTCTGAAAACCAATCCGGAAAGTTTTGTTCGTTTTATTTATCATTCAGATTTTGGGGTAGGTTATGTGTTTGTTGCCAACCTGCTTGCTTCATTGATTACACTAATCATGCTTATTCCCGAAATCCGGAAGATAAAACTGGTTTTCGACTGGACACTATTTCGCGAAATGTTTTGGTACTCCTTCCCTATCCTACTGGTTGGAATTTTCGGTATGGTTAACCAGAACATCGATAAAATTCTTATTCCTGAATTGATACCCGCCAGTCAAAAACCAATGGAACAGCTTGGAATTTACGGGGCTAATTACAAACTGGCCATTCTGATGAACATGTTTATCCAGGCATTTCGATACTCGTTTGAACCATTCTTTTTCAGCCATCAGAAAAACAGCGATTCGCGGCTGATTTACGCGCAGGTAATGAAGTATTTTGTCATCTTCGGACTGCTCATCTTTTTGGGAATTACCTTGTTCATTGATGTCTTTAAAATCATCATCGGCGAAGAATATCATTCAGGATTACAGGTAGTACCAGCAGTGTTAATGGCCAACTTATTTATGGGCATTTATTTTAACCTGTCGCTTTGGTATAAATTATCCGACAAAACCTGGATGGGAGCCTGGATTGCCGGAATTGGTGCAGTCTTAACCATAGCTGCAAATATTATTTTAATTCCAGTGATGGGTTATATGGGTTCAGCCTATGGAGTATTAATTTGTTTTATAATCATGACCATTATTTCATACGTGGTTGGTCAGAAATATTACAAAGTAGAATACGAATTGAAACGAATTCTTACCTATCTGGCTATTGCAATTGGGTTTTATTACCTCTCCGGATGGATCAATTTTTCGTCTACTATTGCACAATATGGCCTGAATATCAGCTTATTTTCAGCATTTGTAATTCTGGTGTTTTTTGCCGAAAAAAATGATCTTCGAAGAATATTGAAACTTTAGTCAATAAAATACTTTTAAGTATTATTTTTGAATTTTATTAATAATGACAATGGAAAAAATTAAAATAGCTGTGGCAAGCGATCATGCCGGATTTGAACTGAAGCAGGTTGTTCTGAAATACCTTCAGGAACAGGGAATCGAATTCAAAGATTTTGGAGCTTTTTCGGCCGAAAGCAGTGACTATCCTGATTTTGCACATCCTTTGGCAGAAGCAGTCAGCCTCGGCAAATTTGATAAAGGAATTACTTTGTGCGGAAGTGGAAATGGCATTAACATGACCGCCAACAAACATCAGGGTATACGATCAGCAATATGCTGGCTACCCCAAATTGCCAAACTTGCCCGCCAGCATAACAATGCCAATGTTTGTGCACTTCCGGCCCGATTTATTAATGATGAAGAAGCGATTGAAATCGTTAAAATATTTCTGGAAACCGACTTCGAAGGGGGCCGTCATGTCAACAGAATAAACAAGATACCTTGTTAAAATGTCGGAACAAAAAGACATATTTCTAAAAAAGTCAGAAGAGATTGCATTTGACCTGAAGCATCGGGCAACCATCAAATTCAACATGTCCAAATACGATGTGGCAGTCGGTCGTGCGATGAAGCGATATTCTAATCTTGATTTGGCTAAAACACGTGCCTCGTTTGTTAAATCTCAGGCTATAAATCATTTGCATGATTATCTTATTCAGTTCGAAAAAAACAGTACAGCCAATGGCGCTACCGTAATCTGGGCCGAAAATGAAGATGAAGCGATTGATGCGGTTAAGAAAGTGTTGATTGAAAATCATTCAAAAACGGTTGTCAAAAGCAAATCGATGACGACTGAAGAAATAGAATTAAACCAACATCTGGAAGAAATTGGTGTTGAATCGCTTGAGACTGATTTAGGCGAATACATTGTGCAGCTGGCAGGTGAAAAGCCATACCATATTGTAACCCCATGTATGCACAAATCGCGTCAGGATATTGCCGAACTTTTTACCGAAAAATTTAACACGCCTGAAGGCAGTTCACCTGAATACCTGACTGGCTGGGTTCGTCAAAAACTACGTTCCAAATTTACAACCGCAGATGTGGGAATCACTGGTGCCAATTTTCTGGTCGCCGATGTTGGAGGAATTTGTTTAACCGAGAATGAAGGCAATGCGCTGATGTCGGTTTCATTTCCCAAAATACATATCGTCATAGCCGGGATCGAAAAAGTTATTCCCCGTATGCAGGATTTGGGATTGATGTGGCCAATTCTGGCAGCACATGGAACCGGGCAGCAGATTTCAGTATACAATTCCCTGATAACCGGACCAAGAAAGTCTGGAGAATCTGATGGTCCGGAGAAAATGTTTGTCATTTTACTGGATAACAAACGTTCTGAGCTTTACCAGAACGATGATCAATATGAAGCTTTGAAGTGCATCCGTTGTGGAGCCTGCCTGAATGCATGTCCTATTTACAGGAATGTTGGCGGATACACGTATGATGCCACTTACAGCGGACCAATTGGCTCAGTGATTACACCATTTTTTAAGGGTTTAAAAGAATATAACCACCTGAGTTCAGCTTGTTCTGTGTGTGGAAAATGTACTGAAGTTTGTCCGGTTAAGATTCCACTTCATCATATGTTGCTGATAAACAGACGCAATGCAGTAAGAGCAGGGACAGGCGGATTTCTCTGGAATTCTGGAATGAAAGGATATGAATTTACATTTTCAAAAAGGAGTAGACTTGATTTTCTGGGAGGAAGTTCAAAAAATACATTTACTTTGTTAGGAGCTAATGCTTTGGGAAAGAAAAAGCAATTGCCAAAAATGGCCGATCAATCATTTAGTAAACAATGGACAACTAAAAAATAAAACCTATGCTATCAAATACGTGTAAATATGCGGTAAGATCGCTCATTTATCTTGGAAAATTTTCTGCTGACGGTACCAAAATCGGGATTAAGAAAATTTCTGCTGACTTGAATATTCCTACTCCATTTTTAGGAAAAATTCTTCAAAACCTGGTGAAACAGAAGATATTATTATCGACAAAAGGTCCAAACGGAGGATTTAGTTTGGGAAAAAAGACCAATGAAGTATCACTATACGACATTGTCAGGATTGTTGATGGGGAAGATTTCTTCAAAAATTGCCTGATTGGACTTCAGCCTTGTTCAACACATTCCGAAAACGAAAAGCCATGCCCGGTTCATTCCCAATTTGGTCCTATCCGCGCTCAGTTGCTGCAGTTTTATCAGGAAACCACTATTGAAGGAATTTTAGGCGATATGACAGGTTTTGAAGACATTATCAGACTTTGATTTGGACAAGTTCTCTTCAAGTTCAACTGAAATTTAGAACTATTAAAAAGATAAAGAATTGTCATCAGTCATTTGAAAATTTTCATGACGACGATTGACTTTTTCCTGTAAAAATTGAGGATTTTTCATCCAAATTATCACACATTCAATCCTTCAATAACTCAGTCCTTTCAAATGGCCGGAATATACCTACACATTCCTTTTTGCCGAAAACGTTGCCATTACTGTGATTTTTTCAAAACAACCGATTTGAGTCAGAAGACCCGGTTATTGGCTGGGTTGAAAAAGGAACTGGAAAGCCGCGCATCAGAACTGGATTCTGAAATAATTAATACAATTTACCTGGGTGGCGGAACTCCATCGGTGCTCCTGATCGATGAACAGAGCGATTTGCTGAAAACAATCCGTCAGAACTACTCCGTTTCGGATGACGCCGAAGTAACCATGGAAGCGAATCCTGACGATCTATCGCAGGCCATACTTTCGGCTTTACGCGAAATCGGATATAACCGGTTAAGTATGGGAGTTCAGTCTTTTTCGGAAGCGGATCTAAAACTGATGAACCGTCGTCATGGCGTTATGCAGGCTGTTCAATCGGTAAAATGGGCCAGGAATGCCGGGTTTAAAAATATAAGTATCGATCTGATTTACGGATTGCCAAATCAAACCATGGAAGAGTGGGAGCGAAACGTTCGGATCGCTGTTGAGCTGGATGTACAGCATATTTCGGCTTATAATCTCACCTATCACGAGGGTACCGTTTTTTATGACCAGCTTAAAAAAGGTATCCTGCACGAATTGCCCGATGAACTTAGCCTTCAGCAATTTGAGTTGCTCATCAGGATATTAAAAGAAGCAGGGTTTGAACACTATGAGATTTCAAATTTTTGCAAACCGGGATTGTATTCGCAACACAATTCTTCGTATTGGAAAAACAAAAAATACCTCGGAATCGGCCCTTCAGCACATTCATTTGATTTAGTTAGCCGCCGGTGGAATGTATCTTCAATAGAGAAGTATTTGCACGGCATAGAAAACAACCAGTCATATAGTGAAGCTGAAATCCTGACCGAACAGGACCGTTACAACGATTACATCATTACCGGATTACGAACCATTTGGGGCATTTCTGAAACTTGGATAAAAACTGAGTTTTCTGAACCCTATTTCATTCATTTTCAGGAAATCAGAGATAAGAACCTGGATTCGGGTCACATCAGTTTTCACTCCGGAACAGTCTGTTTAAGTCCTGAAGGATTGTTTATTTCAGACCGGATAATTGAAGATTTTATGGTTATTTCAAATCACCAATAGCACTCTAATTCAACATTTTTGCTTTTTCCCCTTTCCTTTTTCGTGGCGGCTGTATCCTGCTAAATATTGTTAATGTGAATGCTAAATGTATTTCTTTCAAGCTATAAATCCATATCTTAGCAGCTTGAAAAATTTTAACTGAAATGATCGTAAAAATTGTCAATCAATCCAATAATCCATTACCTGAATACAGCACCATCCATTCTGCCGGAATGGATCTTCGTGCCAATCTGATTGAACCAATAGTGTTAAAACCGCTTGAACGGGTGCTTGTCCCCACCGGACTATTTATTGAATTACCGGTTGGTTATGAAGCCCAGATTCGCCCAAGAAGTGGTTTGGCGCTCAAAAAGGGAATCACAGTACTGAATTCTCCGGGGACAATTGATGCCGATTACCGAGGTGAAGTTGGCATTATACTGATTAATTTATCGAACGAAGAGTTTGTCATTCAGCATGGCGAACGAATCTGTCAGATGGTGATTGCCAGTCATGAACATATTGGATGGAAATCGGTTGAAGTACTCGAAGAAACCGACCGTGGGGCCGGAGGATTTGGACATACCGGTAAAAAGTAAAACGAATGAAAAACAGATATTTAGCATACCTTTCAATTGTTACAATACTAGTTTCCTCTTGTGGAACTACTAAAAAGCCGGTCGCCTCGGCTGTTCAGGTGAAACCTGAAGTTGAAGAGTCAAGCATTTCTGATAACGATAAAAATGAATTTGAATATACCTTTATCGAAGGCTTGAAGCAGAAGATGATCGGAAATCCACAGGCTGCAATAACACTTTTTTCGAAATGTTTGGAAATCAACCCGGCTTCCACATCTGCTATGTTCGAGTTGGCCAAAATTTACAGCAGTAACGGCGACCAGACCAGTTCTGCACTTTTATTGGAAAAGGCAATCAATATCGATCAGCAAAATAAGTGGTATAAAGTTTTGCTTGCCCAGATTTATCAGCAGGGAAAACAATATAAAAAAGCAGCCGATTTATACCAGCAGCTCTATGCCATTGATCCGGACAACCTGGAATATTTATACATGAATGCCGCCTTGCTTTCATCGGCTAAAGAATTTGACCGGGCGATTGATATTTACAACGAGTTGGAGAAAAAGATTGGAATTAACGATCAGATTTCAGTCGAAAAGCAACAAATTTATCAGGCTGCCGGAAAGAAAAAAGAAGCACAGGCCGAACTTCAGAAGCTTATTGATTTTAATCCCGCAGAACCACGTTATTACGGTTTGATGGCGGATTATTACCTTTCGGAAAATGACGATGCAAATGCTCTTAAATACTACCTTAAAATACTGGAAATTGATCCGGATAATGGATTTGTCCTGTTTTCGCTGACTTCCTATTACCGTGAGAAAGGTGATAAGGAAAAGGCCTGGGAATATGTGCGGAAAGGATTTCAGAATAAAACGGCTGATATTGAGACAAAAATTCAGTATTATCTGATGATTACCGCAGAACCTGAAAAACCATTTTTTACTCAGGATCAAATCGATGAACTGGTAAATATTCTGGTGAAAACAAACTCAGATGATTATCGTGTATATACCGTTTATGCCGAATATCTGATCAGCAAAGGAAAACTGGCAGAAGCCCGCGATCAGCTCCGTAAAGTGCTTGAAACTAATCCGGACAATTACATGATTTGGGAGCGCTTACTTTTGATCAGCAACGATTTGCTCGATTTTAAAGGAATTTATACCGATGCAGAAAAGGCGCTCGAACTGTTTCCAAATCAGCCTATTTTATATGGACTTAAGGCCGTTGCCTGTCTGCAGCTCGAAAAATATACCGAAGCTCTTGATATTCTGAAAGAGGGTGAACCCTACTTGCTGGATAATAAACCGATGAAAATTCAGTTTGATTTATACCGGGCTGAGGCCAATTACAAGCTGGATCGGGTAGAAGAGGCCTTCAAAGCTTTTGATGCTGTAATCGCACTGGATCCCGAGAACTGGCTGGCGATGAATAATTATGCCTATTATCTGTCGTTGAGGAACGAAAACCTTGAAAAAGCAGAACAACTAAGTGGCAGGGCGGTTAGGGCAAATCCCGAAAATTCGACCTATCTGGATACTTATGCCTGGGTATTGTTTATGCGGAAAGAATATACAACGGCCCGGTTTTATATGGACACAGCCATGAAAAACGGGGGAGATAAAAATGGAGTGATTGTTGAACACTACGGCGACATCCTGTTTATGCTCGGACAAAAGGACAAAGCATTGGAACAATGGAAAAAAGCTGTAGAAATAGGAGATGGTTCAAGCCTTTTAAGCGAAAAAATCAAGCAGCAGCGCTACCTCGATAAATAAAAAAAAGTGAGAAAAATTGCCTTAATAAAATATTCAGTAATCGGAATTATCTGCTTGGTTATGCTCGGTCTTTCTTCGTGTAAAACAGCACGTGTAGTTACAACCAGAACCTCAGCGGTCCCTTTAATCAGTTCCGGAAAATTAATTCGAAACATTGAAAACAACGCCTTCGATTACAAATATTTGTCCATCAAACGAATAAACTGTCAGTTTGATAACGGAAAAGTCAGTGCTTCGTTTAAAGCCAGCATTCAGGCCGAAAAAGATATGCGAATAGTTGTGCTGCTAAGTAAATTAAATATCCCTGTAGGGCGGCTATGGCTTACTCCCGACAGCGTAAAATACATCAACTACCTCGAAAATACCTATTTTCTTGATGATTACAGTTATCTGAGTTCTGTAATGGATATGGATCTCGATTTTGAAACCGTAAATGCCATTATTTCAAACAATGTAATGGCCTTGAGAGATGAAAAACGGGACAAAGAAAATGACTTTGAAGTCAAAATAGATTCAGGATTGTACGTTCTCGAATCGGTGGCAAAACTCAGTAAGAGGAAATCGAATCAAAGAAACAGCGACAAAAGACCAGCACGCAAATCGCCCAAGATAATTACAGATACTCCTGTTCATCAATCTGTTTATGTTGATCCGGATACATTTAAACTTCGTAAGATAAGAATGGAAGATGTCCCGAATTCACGAAACCTGAACATCAGTTTTTCGGATTATACCAATATTGGGAAGCAATTGTACCCGGGTGAGATTTTCCTGCAGTTTATGAGTCCTGAAAGTAATTTGGAGATGAGAGTCAGGCTGGCCAATTTTTCTACGGAAGAAGAGAGTGAAATTCGTTTTAAAGTGCCCGATAAATTTGAACGGATAAATAGCAATTAGGATGAAGAGCTTATTAATTCTTTCAGTTCTCTTACTGTTTACGATTCTGACTACCGGTCAGTCGCTGGAAGAATTGCGCAAAAAAAAGGAAAAAACAAGCGAGCAAATTAAATACACCACCAAACTGCTCGAAGAAGCTAAAAAGAGCGAAAAACAAAGCCTCAATAAATACAAAATATTAAACAAGCAGATTGAGCTGAGAACAAACCTGATTACCGGGATTAACTCTGAAGTGGGCGTTTTGGGTGAATTTATCGACCAAAATGCATGGCTGGTTAGTTCCCTGAATTCTGATTTGGAAGAGTTGAAAAACGAGTATGCCAAAATGATTTTGTTTGCCCAAAAAAATAATACCAATTACAGCAAAGTGCTGTTTGTGCTTTCGGCAAATAGTTTTAATCAGGCTTATAAACGGCTCATGTACCTGAAGCAATATACTGAATACAGGAAAAAACAGGCCGAATTAATTCAATGGATCCGCGATCTGATACAGATCAAGGTAGGGAGATTGCAGCAACAGCGAACCGAAAAGGAAACTCTCCTTCAGGCTAAAAAACGGGAAGCTGATCAGTTAAACAAGGAGAAAAAGCAGCAAGGTAAGAATCTGGCTACTTTGCAGCAAAAGCAAAAAGAAATTGAACGGAAATTGCGTGAACAGCAAAAAATTGATTCTCAGCTGAGTCGCGAAATTCAGAAAATAATTGACGAGGAAGTACAAAAAGCCAGGGCGAAAGCCAAAGAAACCGGAAAAACTACGTATGAAATGACCCCGGAAGAAAAACTCGCTTCGGGGCAGTTTGAGCAGAATAAACGCAGGCTTCCATGGCCGGTTGAACGCGGAGTGGTAACCGATCATTTTGGTGTTCACGAACATCCGGTACTGAAAAACATCCAGGTGAAAAACAACGGAGTTGATATTTCCACGGCCCAGGGCAGCAAAGCACGTTCAGTTTTTGGAGGAGAAGTCAGCCGGGTTTTTGTTGTTTCAGGAGGAAATTATGCTGTCATTATTCGTCACGGAAAATACCTGACTGTTTATTCCAACCTGGTGAATGTTCAGGTTAAATCGGGCGATAAGGTCAGCACTAAACAAACGATCGGAACAATTGGTACCGATGGCGACGATGATAAAACGGTGCTTAAATTCCAGATTTGGAATGAAAATGTGAAACTTAACCCGGAAGATTGGATTTCGAGGTAGGTATCAGATTCTGTACATAAAAAGAGGTCGCTTCATCAATTGAAGTGACCTCTTTTTCTATTGACTAATGACTCTTTCCCTTTTCCTTGCCTACAGCAAATTCGCCACTTTAGTTAATCCGGGAACATTGATAAATTTAATCTTCCGTCCCTGTAAATCAATTAACTGATCTTGTTTGAATTCAGACAACAACCTGATCACACTTTCGGTAGCAGTCCCAACCATATTGGCCAGTTCTTCGCGGGTGAGCGAAATCTGGAGCGTATTGGCATTGTCGAGTTCAAAATTTTCCTTGAGTAAAAGCAATACTTCTGCAAGTCTTTCGCGAACGGTTTTTTGAGCAATGTCCGTAATATAATCATTGGCTTCGCGCAATTCCTTGCAAACAATTTGAAGCATGTGGTGCGAGAACTGCCAGTTGTGCTGAATCAGGTAAAGCAGCGTTTGGTATGGGACGTGGCTCAATACAGCCTCTTCAATCACCTTTGCAGTGGTACAAGCCAGTTCCTGACTTAAAAGTGAACGATAAGCAATGATATCACCTTTTTTTGCAAAGCGGATTATTTGTTCTTTACCATCTATCCCGGTTTTGAAGATTTTCAGAATGCCTCTTGTAACACAGTAAAATCCTGTTAACCGACTGCCTTCCCTGTAAATAATGCTGCCTTTTTTATACATCGAGCAGGTTTTGTCGTAATTAAGTTGTGCAACTTCCTGTTCAGTAAGTTTCTTGAATAATTGAAACCCGCTTAAATCGCAATCGTCATCTGTCGGTCGTTTAATTGAACTTCTCATCAGGTTATTTTGTTTTGTTAATATTGAACTACTTTAATGCCTAAGTATTTACTTTAATTTTTATCAAAAAATCTAAGTTGATACTTATTCCGTTGAATTTGAGCGTAAAATTAGAACTATTATTCGAATTGCAATATAGGGGATACAATATGAAACATGTACTTGACCTGGCCTGGAAACAAAATTTAGCTTTTGAGTGTGATATGGATGGACATCATCTGGTTGTTGATGCATCCAAAGAGGGTGGCGGCAATGATATGGGTCCACGGCCCAAAAAACTAATGCTTACAGCGCTTGCCGGATGTACCGGTATTGATGTAATTATGATCCTCAAAAAAATGCAGGTTGAACCGGAAGCATTTAATGTGATTGTAGAGGGTGATTTAACCGAAGAACATCCGATGAGGTATCATAAAATGAAAATTATCTACCAGTTCAAAGGGAAAGATTTACCTTACGATAAACTCGAAAAGGCCGTTAAACTATCGGAAGAAAAGTACTGTGGAGTATCAGCTGCATATCGAATGGCAATGGACCTTTCAGCAGAAATACGTGTACTTGAATAGATTGCGAAAACAATTTTTGTAGTTTTGAGTTCGATCCTTTAAAGAAAACCGAAAATCTTGAAGAATAGCCGGCTATTTAGTAATGGGAATGAAAAGATCTTTACCATCCGGAAGATCACAGATTTTAACGAAGAGGAGTTAGAGCATAATTTGATGCCACATCTTCATGATTATTATTCCATATTCTGGATCGAATCAGGAGAAGCTATTCATGCTACTGAATTTGTTGAATACAGCCTGAAACAAGATACCATCCTATTTGTTCCGCCCGGATTGAAACACCGAATGTATATCGACAAATCTGTCGGTGGCATTTATATCCTTTTTAACGAGGATTTCATCCAGTACAACCGCAAAAACCATGTTCCTCTTACGGAATACCGGTTGTTCAATAATCCTGATTTTAAAAGCCTCATAACCGTTATTCCGGAGAGACGCAGGAAGCTAAGAAACATTACTGAACTCATTCTGGATGAAATTCAGAACACAGATGATTACAGTGAGGATATTGTTCTGAACCTGTTGCATTTATTCTTATTGGAATCCAGACGGATTTTCGATCAGCAGAACGAATCCCCAAAAGAAGAATCAGATTCAACACCCGATGCCACCATTATCAAATTTAAGCAGTTAATAGAGGAGAACTATACCACTCAAAAGAATGTAACTCCTTATGCCGAAATGCTTAACATGAATCCATCCTGTTTGAACGAACTCACCAAACGAACTACCGGTATTACAGCCGGAGAACTAATTCGCAACCGGGTAATCGGCGAAATAAAAAAGTTGCTCTACTCAAGCAGTTTGTCGGGGAAAGAGATTGCTTTTGATCTGGGATTTGATGATCCGGCTTATTTCAGCCGCTTTTTCCGTAAGTATACCGGGCTTACCCTGAAGGAGTTTAGAGACCAAAGCCGAAAAAAATACCATTAAATCCTTTTTTAGTCCATTTTTTCACCCCTTTATTCACTCTATTTTTGTAACTGTATAAAAACAATTAAAAATTAATCAGTTATGAAATCAATTAAATCATTGGGCGTATTTGTATTGGCCCTCGCGTTGACTACTTCAGTATTTGCAGGATCACAAAATGTTGATACAGCAAAAAGTTCAGTAAAATGGCTGGGTAAAAAAGTTACCGGCGAACACTACGGTTCCATTTCAATTAAAGAAGGTAAACTGGAAGTGAATAATGGTAAAGTTACCGGAGGAAAAGTCGTGATTGACATGACCTCATTAGTTAATGAAGACATTAAAGATGCCGGAATGAACGGTAAACTGGTCGGACATTTAAAATCTGACGATTTCTTTGGTGTAGCAACATTTCCTACAGCCGAATTGGTGGTAACCAAAGTAGAAAGCAATGGTAACAGTCACAACTTTTCAGGAAACCTTACAATCAAGGGAATTACCAATCCTGCAGTTTTCACTGCTACTTCATCAACAGTCGGGAAAAGTACCACTTATAAAGGAACTCTTACCATTGACCGTAGCAAATACAATGTAAAATATGGTTCAAAATCTTTCTTCGAAAATTTGGGCGACAAAGTAATTTACGACGAATTTACACTCGATTTCAGCTTAGTTGTTGCTGAATAATTTGGGAAATTCATCGTCATTAGGTCATTGATTGTCATTTAATTGAAAATCTATAATCATGGAATTTTTACCTAATGACTATGAATGACAATCAAGTGACAACCGAATGACAAGTGTACATGATTAAAAAAACAGTAAACATGAAACTAACGGTTCATCGTTCAGGATGCAGGGGACATGCCGATCACGGGTGGCTTAAAACATGGCACAGCTTTAGTTTTGCTGATTATTACAATCCCGACCGGATGCATTTTGGTGCACTTCGTGTTCTGAATGATGACATCATTGAGGCCGGAATGGGTTTTGGAACTCATCCTCACGACAATATGGAAATAATAACCATTGTTCTTGCCGGGGAATTAGAACACCGCGACAGTATGGGTAATGGTTCGGTAATCAGGCCCGGCGAAGTTCAGGTCATGTCGGCCGGAACCGGAATTAAACATTCAGAGTTTAATCATTCAGCAGAAAATGAAGCACGTTTGCTTCAAATCTGGGTATTTCCGGATAAAAAAAACGTGGAGCCACGGTATGGTCAGGCTAAATTTCAGGAAGCTGAAATGTCTGGAAAATGGCGGACTGTGGTTTCTCCTGATGGAGTAGATAATTCACTTTGGATTCATCAGCAGGCGTGGTTTTCGCTGGGTGATTTTAATGAAAGCAGCACAGTCAGCTATCAACTTAAAAAAACTGACAGTGTAGTTTATTTGTTCCTGATTTCAGGAGAACTTGAAGTTGGATCTGAAACACTGAATCAGCGCGACGGTTTATGTATCGAGCAAATTGATGCTGAAATACAACTGAAAATAAGTAAGAATTCGAAGGTACTGGTAATGGAAATACCGGCATAATAGAATGGTCAGAAGACAGAAATAAATAGGGATTTGGGAAACCAGGTCCCTATTTTTTATTTGGTGTAGTTTTCTATTATTCCTGAGATAAATCGGTCCAGAATCTCTTTCAATTCAGTTGGCTCTTCAACTCTGGCATAGGAACCCGAGCTAATTATCCAGGTAGCAAATCCTTTCAACTCGGTATTGGCGAAACGAAGTCGGCAGTATTCTTCATCGGCAGGAGCTTCATCAACAAAACCATACCAATATTTCGATTCGGCAATAAGCTTCAGTCGTTCACACGGCACAAGCATAGAAATGTTGGCTTTATCATTGATGACATTAAGCTGCCGAATAAACTCGTCCATCGAGATGTGTTTCTTGCCTTTGAAATTTTCCGGACATAGCTTTAAATATTCGATCCGGTCAAGCCTGAAGTCCCGGTATTCGCCACGTAAACGACACCATGCAAACAAGTGCCAGCGACGGCTGTAGTTACAAAGTCCGATCGGTTCCACCAGTCGCCGGGTTGTTGGGGCACCGTAACCTGCCTGATACCCGATTTCGAGAACCTGTTTTGAAACTAATGCCTGCTGAATTTCGACCAGGAAAAGACGGTTAACATTTCCGTTGGATGAATTAAAATTGAGTACAGATATTTGGTTTTGAAGTTTTTCGAGCCGGTCTTTTTCTTCCGGATTCAGGATGGCTTTAATTTTAGTCAGTGCCGAACAAAACTCTGATTTCATCTGATCGTCCGACATTTTTTCGACCAGTTTCTCACCAAACAACAAGGCTGATGCCTCTTCTTTCGTAAACATGACGGGAGGAAGCTTATAATTTTCCATTAGGAAATAACCAACACCGGCCTCTGCGCCAATCGGAACTCCCGATGCCTCAAGTGCCCGAATATCGCGATAGACAGTGCGCAAACTGATTTTAAAGCGTTGAGCAATCTCCGACGCTTTTACGATGCGTTTGCTTTGCAAATGGATCAGAATGGCATTCAGCCGCTCGATGTGGTTCATGGTGCCAAGTTAAACGAAAAAAGTTTCCAGTTATCAGTCCCAGTGTTCAGTAATCCAGAATGCATCGAGATTCTTTTCCAGGAAACTGAGACTGAACACTGCGACTTTTTACTATTTGCCTTTCATCGATTGTTGCTTTGTTTCAGCCATGTGCGCGGCGTACCAGACAGCTCCATTTTCGCGAATGGTGAGGATGCATTTTTCGCGGTTGGAACCAAAAATAAATGCAAAAACTTTTGAGATCGGGTTGTTGAATTTTTTGCAGGCCATGGGTGTTTCGAGCGAGCAATCGGCACACGAACTGAATTGTTGATCGATGTTACAGGTCCGTATTTGGCACCAGTGTTTTCCCTGAATTTGTTTGCAACTCGGGCATTTTCCACTGACATATTTCCGGCAGGCTCCACAATAAAGTCCACAATAGGCAATCAGTTGCGGATCGCTTTTGATTTCTGTGTTCATTTTACTTCAATTTGAATTTCAGTAATGCAGTTTTCTGGTTTTTCGAAGTCACAGACTTTATATACTTCGCGGGAGATTCCGGTGTACGATAACCCTTGTTGCATAAGGACTGGCATCAGTTTTTGGTAAGTAAGGCCTAATTGTGCCCATGAACCTTTGTGAATTTCACTCATGCAGTTGAATTCGGGGAACTCGGCAAACCTGAATTTTCCGGGATCACCGATTGGTTTGCTTACCGGAATTGCAATGGTCAACTCGAATTTGGTATTCGGATTTCCATCTGAACCATCGTAAACCCAAATTTGCGGACCAGTAATTTCGAGTTTTAATTCAGCTGCTTTTTCCATCAGTTCATTCGGCAGGGTTCCGGTGTCGGTCATCATCGTTTTTAATGAACTTTTAAGTGTGAAGCAAAGCACGGTTGTTTTTTGTACGGTTTTCTTTTCCATAGCGAAAGAGTTTGATGTGAATAAGATAGTGAATAAAATAAGAACTGAAAAATGTTTGATTGTTTTCATGGCTTTTTATTTTTTGATTTCAGAAACAAAGAAAATACGGGCAAGTGACAACAGTATGTCAGCAGGGTGGGAGAGAAGTCATTTTTTTCTGCCACTGAAAGTGCTATTTTTGATCTGATCAAAACAATAACGCCATGCAATCTATTAATCCATTTACAGGCCAAATCGTAGGGCAATACCAGGAGTATTCATCCACCGAAGTTGAGGAAATTATTAATCAGGTTGATCACGCGTTTCAATCATGGAAACTTACAAGTTTTGAGCAGCGTGCTGTTTGCATGAAAAATCTTCAGACCAAATTACTTGAAAGGAAGGAAAAACTTGCCGGAATCATTGTTTCAGAAATGGGCAAAGTGAAGCGCGAAGCCCTTGGTGAAATTGAAAAATGTGCATTGGTTTGCTCATTTTATGCTGAAAATGCCGAATCCTTCCTCAAGAATGAACCCATCAAAACCGAAGCTTCAGAATCCTATATCTCCTATCAACCTATCGGGACTGTTTTAGCGGTGATGCCTTGGAATTTTCCGTTCTGGCAGGTATTCCGCTTTTTGTCTCCTGCTCTGATGGCAGGTAATACCGGAGTTTTGAAACACGCGTCCAATGTTTCGGGTTGTGCGTTGGCTATCGAGCAATTGGTTCTGGAAGCCGGATTTCCGGAGAATGTTTTCCGCACCTTGCTGATTGGCTCAAGAATGGTGAAAACGGTGATTGAAAACCCTAAGATTAAAGCAGTGACTCTTACCGGAAGTACTCCGGCGGGCAAAGCGGTGGCTTCGGCTGCTGGACTGGCTTTAAAAAAATCGGTACTCGAGTTGGGTGGGAGCGATCCCTATTTGATACTCGAAGATGCCGACATTGAAATGGCTGCCCGTTTGTGTGTGACCAGCCGCCTGCTGAATGCCGGACAAAGTTGTATTGGCGCCAAAAGGTTTATCGTTATTGATCAGGTTTACGACCGGTTTAAAGCTGAATTTGTTCGTTTGATGAGTGAAGCCAGATATGGCGATCCGCTTGAACCCCAAACTTCTATTGGTCCTTTGGCTCGTACTGATTTGCGCAACGAGTTGCATCAGCAAGTTGAGAAAAGTCGCGAACTTGGAGCAACCGTACTGCTTGGTGGATATGTTCCGGATGGGGAATCAGCCTTTTATCCGCCATCTGTTTTGGAAAATGTGGTACCCGGAATGCCAGCCTACCACGAAGAATTGTTTGGTCCGGTGGCAGTCTTATTTAGAGTGAATTCTGAGGAAGAAGGCATCCGAATTGCCAACGATACGGTTTTTGGACTGGGCGCGGGTGTATTTACTGCTAATGTGGAAAAAGGTAAAATACTGGCTGAGAAGGGACTGAATGCCGGTTGTGTGTTTGTAAACGATTTTGTTAAGTCTGATCCTCGTTTGCCTTTTGGAGGAATCAAAGAAAGTGGCTACGGCAGAGAATTATCAGCTATCGGGATCCGCGAATTTGTAAATGTGAAAACGGTGGTCGTGAAGTAGCATTTTATTCAAATATTGGAGTTCAGTTAGAATTATATCCGGGGAAAGAATCTGATGAATGAGTGCAGCTGGAACAAAAGATTCTTTTACATTTATGCCACTCGATTTGAGATCAGAAACCAAAATTCTAACTAACTTCTAACTAAAGGAATGCAACGTTTTTTGACTGAAAAAATCATACGATACTCTAAGTGGATTTTTTTATGTGTCTTATTTTTAGCTTTCTATTTCTATTTCTTCTCGTTTAACAAATTTCATTTGTTTTACCTGGAACAAACCCAACTATTCCGTTTTTCAGCCGATTACTTCCAAACTTTTTTCGAAAAACCGGGCGATTTTATTTTTTACCCGGGTGAGTTTTTAAGTCAGTTTTTTGTTACTCCTATCCTTAGTGCCGGAATAGTTACCCTTATAGCAGGAATCACTTATTTACTTACCCATCTGATCTTTAAGAAACTCGGAATATCGGCGCAGTTGTGGAACTTTATTCCGGTACTTCTGTTGGCAGCTCTTCAAAGCGACCATCAATATAAAACCGGACTGACAATCGGGATTATTTTGGCTCTTTTATTTGGCCTGATCTATTTACAGTTTCAAAATAATTTGTTTCGGCGTGTTTTTGGTTTTTGGGCCTGGCTTTTACTATACCAACTTTCAGGAGGCCTTGCATTCTTCGGAACTTTACTGGTTATACTTTTTGAATTGGTTTATTTCGATTCAAAGAAGCGCTGGATCAATATTCTACTACCGACGGCCGTTTCCATCGGTTTCCCATTAATTGCGTGGAGGTTCTTTTACTTCATTACTTTTCGGGATGCCTGGCTTTATCCTTTTCCGTTTTGGGGCGCATCCCAAATTATTTTGTTTGCCGCTTTGCCTATCTATTATTTGGTTATTATTTCTGGTTTTTCAGTTTATAAGAAAATCAGAAAGCTGGAAATACTAGAGTTTCCATGGAACTTTAAAACAATTTTGGCTGCAAGTTTAGTTGTAATTGCTGGAATTGTATTGGTTAAGGCGAAAGCATATGACCCAAAAACCGAGATTCTGCTTGGGATGGATCATTGTATTCAGGAAGAAAACTGGAACGGGGCAATTCAACTTTCAAAAACCTATCCCGGTTCGAATCAGCTCATAACTTATTATACAAATCTGGCGCTATACAAAACCGGGCAAATGAGCGAACGGATGTTCGATTTCAGGCAAAACGGAGTTAATGGATTGCGGTTGGAATGGAAACGTAACGAAGTGGCTCCGTTTTTTGGTGGCGAAATCTACTATCATTTAAATTACATGAACGAAGCTTACCGGTGGGCATTCGAATCGATGGAGGCAAAAGGCTTAAATCCGCGATCATTAAAACGTCTGGTTCTAACCAGCCTGATTAACCGGCATAACGAAATTGCTTCCAAATATCTCGCTAAATTGGATCAAACTTTATATTACCGGGAATGGGCCACTAAATATAAAACCTATGTCTCGGATACGACACAAATGATTCATGATACCGATTTGATTTCGAGGCGAAAACTTTTGATAAAAAATGATTTTATCAGCAATGCGATCGATTACAATTTGGGACTGACCGAATTGTTGAACGAACATCCTGAAAACAGAATGGCTTTTGAATACCGGATGGCAGCTTTTCTTTTAAACAAGGACATTGCAGGTTTTGCAGCCAATATCAACCGTTTAAAAGATTTGGGATATCGTCATATTCCGGTTAATTATGAAGAAGCGCTTTTGTTTTGCATGACTTATTTCAAAAAAGACCTTGTTCCTGAAGGATATACTATTCGACCGGCCACTATTCAGCGTAAAAACGACTATATCGCTCAACTATCGAAATGTGGCGGAGACCGCGAGCTGGCAGCCAGATCATTATATCCCCAATTTGGGAAAACGTACTGGTACTATTTGCATTTTATAGAACAAAGTCAAAAATAAACATGAAGCATTTTCGACCCGTAATCCTGAATAATCGATTCCTGCGAGATTCTATCCTGCTGGTTGTTTTGCTTGTGTTGAGTTCATGTTCGGATGATATTTCCAGATCGAAAATGTTGGATCAGAATGTGGTTATTTATCCTGATTATTCAGGAACAACAATTCCATGCAACATAGCCCCCTTGAATTTTGTGATTAAAGTGCCTGCTGAAAAATATGTGGCGGTATACCTTTTAGGTGCGAAGGAACAATTCCGCGTCAGTTCTGGCGATGGAATCATTGCTGTGCCATCCGGAAAATGGAAAAGTCTGCTCAAAGAAGCAAAGGGCCAGGAATTCAGTATTGATATTCATGTAAAAAAGGAGGGTGAATGGTTAAAATATCCTTCCATAACCAACAAAATATCCGGCGATTCGATTGATGGATATCTGGTTTACCGTTTAATCGATCCCGGGTTCGAAACCTGGAATAAAATGGGTATTTACCAACGAAATCTGAGCACTTTCAAGGAAACTCCGATCATGGAAAATACAATGAGTGACGGCAATTGCATGAACTGCCATTCGTTTTGCATGAACAACAACAATACGATGCTTTTTCACATGCGGGCAGATCATGCCGGAACTTACATATACAAAAACGGTGAAATTGAAAAACTGGATACTAAAACCGACAGTACTTTGGGGCCGGGTGTATATCCGTCATGGCACCCTGACGGAAATTATATCGCGTTTTCGACCAACCGGATTGTTCAGACTTTTCATGCCATTCCGGATAAGAAAATTGAAGTACTCGATACGTTGTCGGATGTTATCGTTTACGACTTACAGGCGCACAGCATTTCAACGGTTCCGGCCATCTCATCAAAAGGCCGATTGGAAACATTTCCTACATGGTCAGCCGATGGAATATCGCTATACTTTTGCAGCGCCAAATCAGTTTCGCCCAAAGAATACAAAAACATAAGGTACGATTTGCTCCGGATTTCATTTGATCCTGAAAAGAACAGTTTTGGTTCGGTTGATACAGTATACAAAGCAGCAGAAATCGGAAAAAGCGTATCGTTTCCGCGTATTTCTCCCGATGGAAAATTTGCTATGTTTTGCCTGTCTGACTATGGAAATTTCAGTATATGGCATCCGGAGAGCGACATTTACTTGCTCAACCTGGAAACAAAAGAAATTTCAAAACCCGACATCAACAGCGAGCAAACCGAGAGTTATCATACGTGGTCGTCAAACAGCCGGTGGCTTGTTTTCAGCAGCAGACGACTCGATGGGCTATATACACGACCTTATTTTTCACACCTAGATAAAGACGGAAACTTTTCGAAGCCGTTTATTTTGCCTCAGGAAGATCCTTTGTTTTACGACCGGTTCTTAAAATCATTCAATATTCCTGAACTGGTAAGGTCAATAGTTAATCTCGATCCACGAATTATTTCAGGAGAGCTCAATCAGAAACCAATCAAAGTTAAATTCAGTTCAAAATTTTAAATTACAATGGGAATAATAAAGCCAAGTTACAAGGTTATTTTGCCAAAAGCAGAAGGAATTTTTGAAGTACAATGGGAAGATTGTTTCAATGAATTGTTGGGCATCCTGCAAAATTCAGGTTTTAAACCATTCAGAATATGCGTGTTTATACATGTAACTGATGACACAGATTGTGCTTCAAAATCGAAACTGATCACTGCCAGTTTTCAAGGTTTGGAAATTGGAAATACATGGCCGGTGGCTATCATCCCCCAATCGCCAGAAGAGCCGTATCAAGTTATCATTGAATTGGGAATGGTTAGAGAAGCAGACTGCAAGGTTGAATATCATTCGGAAGAAGGATTAAATTACAGCACAGTCACTTCCGGAGATCATGTTGAATGCTGGATAGTTGGAGCCAGCTATCAGGGCCATTGCGATAATATTTACGAATCCGCTGTTGGATCTTTTCAACGGTTAAGTTTAGTTTTAGATCGGGAAGGAATGAATCTCGACTCAATCGTCAGACAATGGAACTATGTCGATGGAATTCTGGGATCGAGTTTGCTCGATGGAACCATCATGCAGCACTATCAGATTTTTAATGAGGTACGAAATTCGTTTTATACCAAATACCGCAAAGCGGCCAGTTTCCCTGCAGCTACGGGTATTGGAATGAATTCAAGTCAGGTAGGAATTGATTGTTATGCCATCGCAACTCACCCGGACATCCAGATTATACCGCTCAGCAACCCGAATCAGCAGGAATCCTACCGATACGGACAGGAAGTTTTAGTTGGTGATCCGGTCATACGCAAACAACCACCACAATTCGAAAGGGCAATACTTCTAAAATCAGGTTCGGTTTCAAGACTGATTATTTCGGGTACTGCTTCCATCATCGGACAAAAAACCATTGGAATTGGTGACGTGGATTTGCAAACCAGAATTACTATCGAAAATATAGAAGCTTTGTCTTCTCAAATAAACCTGGATATTCATTGTTTGAATGCAGAAGAATACCCCGAAAAATACAGCTATCTGAGAGTTTACGTTAAAAACAGGAGTGACATAAGCGTCGTAAGAGAGCTATGTATCAAACATTTTGGAGATGTTCCTTCAACATTTGTTCAGGCCGATATTTGCCGCGATAATTTACTGGTTGAAATTGAAGCCGAAAAAATGAATGTATAAAATACACTTATCTAAAACCCGGATAAAAAGTGGTATATTCACATCTTGAAAAAGAGTATCATTCTCTGACTAACAAATTGAATTAATCCTTTCAGACCAATGAGGGTTGATGTTTCGAAACCTATTGCAGACAAACTTATTTTGGAGCATTTAAAGAACTCCAATCAGGGTGTTTTTGAAATGGTATTCAAGTATTACTATTCCGGATTGGTTATTTATGCCGATCAGATTATCAAAAACATTCCGGTTTCTGAAGACATTGTTCAGTCGGTTTTTCTTAAATTGTGGGAAAACCGCCAATCACTGGATATCCACTCCTTCCGGTCTTATCTCATCCAATGTGTAAAAAACAGGTGTATTGATCATCTGCGAAGTTGTGAAGTCAAAAATAAACTCAGTCAGGAATTGAAAGATTATTCCCACTTTGAGATGCAGGAGGATTTATGGACCTTAATGGAGTTGGATGAGCTGATACAACAAGCTATTGATAAATTACCACCGCGTTGCCGCGAAATATTTTTAATGAGCAGAACCGAGAATCTGAAAATTGCCGAGATTGCTGAAAAACTTCGGCTCTCGGCGCGTACTGTTGAAACTCAGATAAGCAAAGCATTAAAAGTTCTTCGCACTGAATTAGCCGAATACCTTGCACTTTTGATTATTTTTCTTCGTTGAGTACGTGTTAAGTAAAACATCTTCGTCTAATGATTGAAATTTTCAGATCATGGCAAAAGAAGATTGGGATATCGATCAGATTCTTTATAAAGATTTTTCAGGAGTAATCACTCCTGAGGAAAAGCTTTTGCTCCAGCAATGGTTAGACGAAAGCGCTGCAAATAAGCGATATTATTTAGAACAAAAAAAACTGTGGAGTCTGGTTAACCGTCATCAAATGATGAAGTTAATCGACGAGCATAAAGCTTACCAAATTGTTTCTGAACAATTGTTTTCCGGAAAAAAGATCAGTTGGCTCAACTGGATTCAACGAATTGCTGCCATTTTAGTAATACCCTTGTTGCTTGCCACTTCCTATTTTTATTTAAAATCTGATCAAAATCACGACCAATCAGTTTCAGTAGTGTATAATACTGCCGAAACTCCTTTGGGCATGCGTTCCAGCCTGACTTTGCCTGATGGCACTAAAGTGTGGTTAAATGCAGGAAGTAAGTTGAGTTATCCGGTGACTTTTTCTGATCAGTTTCGTGCTGTTCGTTTGATCGGAGAAGCCTATTTTGAAGTAAAAAAGGATAAGAAATGGCCATTTGTTGTTAATTCAGGAAATATGAATATCGTTGTTTCCGGAACAACTTTTAATTGCAATGCGTATCCTGAAAATAACGAAATACAAACAGTTTTGGTAGAAGGCCAGGTTACCCTAATAAATGAAAGTTCCACCGTATCTGAAGAACTTCAACCTGGCGAATTAGCTGTTTTTCAGAAAAATAGTCAGCAAGTCACCAAAACCAAAACCGATTTGCAAAAATATATTGCCTGGAAAAACGGCATGCTCATGTTTAGGGACGATCGGATGGATAAAGTCGTTGAAAAACTGGAACGCTGGTACAATGTTGAAATTGAAATTAAAGACAAGGAGATTTCTGATTATATCTATAATGCAACTTTCGTAGATGAAAGCCTTGATCAGGTGCTCAAAATGTTATCACTTTCGGCACCCATCAGTTATGTAGTTTCGGCACGTAGCAAGCAGCAGGATTTGACTTTTGACAAGCAAACAGTGAAATTATACAAAAAGAAAAACCAATAAGATATCGAATAATTATGAATAAAAAAGGAGAAAAGTTGTTGCAACCAACTTTCCTCCAAGTGATTAATAAATATTGCCAATTTATTAACTGTAATCAAACCAAAAGTATGAAAAAAAATCTGTTATTAAACAGAGTTCGAGGCTATTTGGCCTTAAACTCAAAAGTATTTAGGGTTATGAGATTAACATTCTTTCTTTCTCTGCTCACGATTTTCCAGTCAATAGCTGGGAATACGTATTCTCAAAACGTCCGGCTAAGCTTCAAACTCAACGATGCTAAAGTTCGTGATGTGTTAAATGTAATTGAGGAAAAGAGTGAATTCTATTTCCTATTCAACAGCAAGCTGGTCGATGTTGAACGAAAAGTGGATATCAATGTTACGAACCAGCAAATCGATAAAATTCTGGATAATCTGTTTGCAGGATATAACGTGGGATACACGGTTATGGATCGTCAGATCATCATTCAGGCAACCAATTCTCCTGTTGAAACGAAATCACAGGTCGGTAAAACGATCTCCGGAGTTGTCAAAGACGAAACAGGATCACCCCTTCCGGGTGTAACTGTTGCAGTTAAAGGAACTTCACGCGGAACTCTTACCGGTATGAATGGTGAATACAAGCTTGATCTGGCTGATGGCGATAAAGTTCTTATATTTTCTTTTATTGGTATGAAGACTCAGGAAGTTGCAGTCGGAAGTCAGCTTACCATTAATATTACACTGGCCGAAGATGTTGTTGGTGTTGACGAAGTTGTGATTGTTGGTTATGGTATCCAACGGAAAGTTACAGCTTCCGGTTCAATCGTAACAACCAAAGGTGACGAATTACTAAAATCTCCATCAGTTAATTTATCCAATAATCTGATTGGACGTCTTCCCGGTCTGACCGCGGTTACAAGAAGCGGAGAACCTGGAAATGACGGCGCCACTATTCGTATTCGAGGAACCAATACCTTGGGAGACAATAGTCCTCTGATTGTAGTTGACGGTGTTGCAAACCGTGGAATGGAGCGACTTAATCCAAGTGATATTGAAAGTATTACCGTTCTAAAAGATGCTTCTGCTGCAATTTATGGTTCGCAGGCTGCAAATGGAGTTGTTCTTATTACAACCAAACGTGGTAGTTTAGGTAAACCAAAAATTACAGCAAGTATGAATGCTGGTGTTACTCAACCTACCAAAATACCTGAAATGGCCAATGCAGAACAATATTCTACTATGCTGAACGAAATAGCCTATTATGGAAATCCGGCTGGTGGCCGTAACCAGAAGTATTCGGCTGACGATCTTAAAAAATTCAGCGATGGTTCTGATCCTTGGGGCCACCCAAATACCGATTGGTTTGGCGAAGTATTCAAGCCATGGTCAAACCAGAACCAGCAAAGTGTTTCTATTTCAGGCGGAACTGAAAATATGAAGTATTTCCTTTCATTGGGAGCCAAGTATGCCGATGGAATTTACAGAAACAGTGCTACCAACTACAAGCAATACGATTTCCGAACCAATATTGATGGTCGGGTAAATAAATATATCAACATTGCTTTTGATGTGGCCGGAAGACAGGAAGTAAGAGATTACCCAACCCGGTCCGCCGGTTCTATTTTCCGAATGTTAATGCGCGGCAAACCAAATATGCCTGCTTACTGGCCCGATGGTACACCAGGTCCGGATATTGAATATGGAGATAACCCGGCTGTTACTTCAACTTCTGCTACCGGATATGATTTAGATAAAAGATATATCCTTGAAAGTAATTTACGCACTGTGGTGGTGATTCCATGGGTAGAAGGATTGTCAGTTACAGCGAATGCTTCAGTCGATAAAAATTTCCTGTTTCATAAAAAATTTGAAACTCCATGGTACTTATACAGCTGGGATGGAAATCCCGAGCATAAGCTGACTAAAGGTAAAAGAGGTCTTGATGCTCCTCAGTTATCTGAAGACATGGCCGATGAACAACGAATTGCAATCAACGCCTATGCTACCTACGAAAAGACCTTTTCTGAAATACACAACATTAAGGTAATGGCTGGTATTGAAAGAAGAAATGGTGCCCGGGATATTTTTAACGCTTTCCGTAAGAATTATATTTCAAGTGCCGTTGACCAGTTATTTGCCGGAGCAACCGACCAATACATGTCTAACTCCGGATCGGCAAGTCAGAATGCATTCGCCAGTTATTTTGGCCGTGTAAACTACGACCTGAGCAAAAAATATATGGCCGAATTTGTTTGGAGATATGATGGATCCTATAAATTTCCAACTTCCAAACGATTTGGATTCTTCCCTGGTGTTTCTTTGGGATGGCGTATGTCTGAAGAAAATTTCTGGAAAGATAATTTAGCATTCATCAACGACTTCAAACTTCGTGGATCATGGGGTCAAACCGGTAACGACCGTATTGCGGAATTCCAATACCTGGCAACTTATGGTTTTAATTCCAGCAGAACTTACGTATTTGGAGGAGTAGACAATAAACTTTTAACTGAAACAAAAATTCCCAATCCAAATGTAACCTGGGAAGTTGCCAATCAGGCTAATATTGGGTTTGATGCCTTCCTGATGAACAGTAAACTCTCAGTTTCTGCCGATGTTTTCAACAATGTTCGCACACAAATTCTTATTCCTCAAAATGCATCTGTGCCGGCTACTTCAGGTTTAGTAGGCATGTTGCCTCCGGTAAATCTCGGAGAGGTAAAAAACAGTGGATTTGAAGGTGTTATTGGTTATTCTGATAAGGTTGGTGAACTTGATTATAGTGTATCCATAAATGGAAGCTATTCGAAAAACAAAATCGTATTCTGGGATGAAACACCCGGAATTCCGGATTATCAGCAGTCAACAGGCAGACCGATTGGTTCTTCACTGAATTACCAGGCCATAGGTGTTTTTAAAGATCAGGCAGCGGTTGACGCATATCCACATTGGGCTGGTGCCCGACCAGGCGATATCATTTTTAAAGATGTGAACGATGATAAAAAAATCGACGGACTTGACCGGGTTATGAATGAAAAGAACAACATGCCAAGGTTTATTGGAGGTTTGAATGTCAGCCTTAAATATAAGGGATTTGATTGCAGCATACTTGTACAGGGTGCAACTGGCGCGATGCAGTATGTTTCAGCTGAATCAGGCGAAATTGGGAACTATTATAAACTGTATGCCGACAATCGCTGGACTCCGGAAAATACGGTTACCAATTATCCAAGAACCTGGAACCGTGACAATGAATACTGGAGGAGCCAGGGAAATACATTTTGGCTTCAGAACATGAATTATGTCCGTTTAAAAAACCTTGAAATTGGGTATAGTTTACCATCGAATGTGAATAAAATATTGGGTATCGATGGCCTCCGTGTTTATGCTAATGGTCTTAATCTGGTTACATTAAGTGCACAAAAACTTATTGATCCTGAACAACAAGCGGGTACAGATTATCCTCTTCAGAGAGTTGTTAACGGTGGTATTACATTAACATTCTAAAAATTTTAACAATGAAAAAAACAATCAATATATTGATCATTGCATCAATGGTCGTGATGCTCTTCTCCTGCAAAAATCAGGATGAATATTTGGATAAAAAACCATTGGGTGACTATTCAGAGGATGCGGTTTGGAGCGATCCGGCCCTTGTTGAAACCTTTGTGAACAGCATGTACCGAAATGCTTTGGGATTCCCTTTCAGCATCGAGCGACTATCGGATTATTCAGATGAGTCTCATTTTACACCCGATTGGGGAGTAACTGACTTTAACAAATCACTTATTACCTCTGATGGGCTCATGGGCTGGGAAGTAGACTGGGCGACACCGCATACTTTACATTTTCGTTGGGATCCGTTGTATTCAAATGTACGGCGTTGCAATATTTTCTTCTCAAAAATTAATAAAGTTGTCGGAGATAAAGCAACAATCGACAATTTGAAAGGACAAGCCTATTTTTTGCGCGCATGGACTTATTTCTATCTGACCAACCTCTATGGTGGAGTTCCGATTATTACCAAAGTTTATGGGTTGACTGATGAATTCAATGTTCCACGCGACAGCTACGAAAACTGTATCAAGTTTATTGTTGGTCAGATTGATTCTGCAGCCATGAACCTTCCCGAAACTTATGCAACGAATGGCAGGATAACCAAAGGCGCTGCATTGGCTTTAAAATCAAGAGTTTTACTGTATGCAGCGAGCGATTTACACAATTCAGCAAAGAACAGTGTGGTTACCAGTGGATTTTCAAAACCTGATTTATTAGGTTATACCGGCGGTGATGCCACTGCCCGCTGGACTGCTGCTAAAAATGCGGCTAAGGCTGTTATCGACCTTGGTAAATATAAATTATACAAACCAACTCCTGCAGCAACTGATTCTGTCGCAAACAATTTTGTTGAATTGTTTACTTCAAAAGGAACTGATGAAGATATCTTACTGCAATTCTTTACGCCTAAAACCGATGAAGATTGGGATGGTTATAATCCTGCCCTGTATTGCGGACCGAATGGTTACCACAACTGGGGAAACAACTGTCCGCTAGGCGATTTGGTTGACGATTATGAAATGAAGGATGGAAGCAAGTTTGACTGGAACAATCCAAAGCACAAAGCAAATCCTTATCTCAAACGCGATGCCCGTTTTTATGCAACCGTACTTTATGAAGGTGTACAATGGAGAAAACGTCCCGATGATGCCTTGAAACTTGATCCGTTCAGCAAAATTCAGGTTGGCTACGTCTATGATAGTTCCGGGAAAATGATCAGAGCAGGGTTAGATACCCGTTCTGGCCCCATCGAAGACTGGAATGGTGGAAAAACCGGATACTATGTTCGCAAATATGTTGATCCTTCTGTTGATCCACAGTATGTAAAACAGGATGTTCCATTTAAGCATATCAGATACGGAGAAGTTCTGTTGAACTATGCCGAAGCTTGTATTGAACTGAACCAGGATGCAGAAGCACGTACTTACATTAACATGGTGCGTAAACGTGCAGGGCAACCTGATTTGGCCGCTTCTCTAACCGGAGATGCTTTACGTCAGGCATACCGTCACGAGCGTCGTATTGAATTTGCCTACGAAGATCACCGTTTCTGGGATGTTCGTCGTTGGATAATAGCTTCTCAGGCTTATAAGCAAACCTCAAGAGTTGATGTTCGTTACGTAACAACAGAAACTTCAGCACCAAGCTACAGAAAAGCGGATGGCTCAACTTATGGTGATCCCATTTTCAGCAAAGACATTGTTGGCGGAGATGCCAGAGCATGGAATAACAAATGTTATTTCTTCCCGATCATGCGTAGTGAAATGAACAAGAACGATAAACTTATCCAGAATCCCGGTTACTAATCAACCAATTCTATAACAAATTGTTGAAAACGGCTGCTTCTTCGGGGGTAGCCGTTTCTTGTTTAGCCATGTTTTTTTGCTTAGCTCAAGCAATATTTTAACTTTGTTTTTTTCCATATTTAAACAATTATGAGCCGCACACAAGCATTTTTCGCGATTCTTGCAGTTGTTGTTTTATCTTGTAATTCACCCAAAATGAAAGTTGACCAAATTGTTACCAATGCCTTGGTTTACACCGTAAACGATTCGTTTGCCGTTGCCGAAAGTTTTGCCGTTAAGGATGGCAAATTTCTGGCGGTTGGAACCAACAAAGAAATTGCAGCAAAATATACTTCTGAAAAAATTGAAGATTTCGAAGGGAAAGTTGTTTATCCGGGTTTCAATGATGCGCACTGCCACTTCTACGGATACGGAATTAACCTCATGCAGTATGCCGATCTGTCCGGAATTTCCAGACCGGAAAGCATTTACCTGAAGCTTCAGGAACATCAGGCAAAAGCAGGTGGCGAATGGTTGCTGGGTCGTGGCTGGGACCAAAATCTTTGGCCCGAAAAGGAATTTCCGGATAACCAGCGGCTCAACGAATTGTTTCCTGATGTTCCGGTTTACCTGATTCGTGTGGATGGCCATGCGGCCTGGTGTAATGACAAAGCGCTCAAACTTGCCGGCATTACAGCAAGCACAAAAGTCGATGGGGGAGAAATACTCCTGAAGAATGGTAGGCCAACCGGGGTGTTGATCGACAATGCCAAAGATTTGGTTTTTAACCTGATTCCGGAGCCAACCAATGAACTAAAAACAAAAGCATTGATGGAAGCACAGAAAAATTGTTTTGAAGCGGGACTGTCCTCAATAACTGACTGCGGCCTCCCAAAAGAAACCATTTTGCTGATGGATACCCTTCAAAAACAAGATTTGCTGAAAATACGAATCAATGCGATGATGGACCCAAGCAAAGAGAATCTGGAATATTTCATGAAAAATGGGCCATATATAACTGACCGGTTACAAGTAAATACCATTAAACTTTATGCTGATGGGGCTTTGGGTTCACGAGGTGCCAAATTGCTTGAAGACTATTCAGATGATAAGGGCAATAATGGATTGTTGATGAACGAAGTTTCCTATTTCGATTCTATTTGCCGGAAAGCTTATGACGCTGGATTTCAGGTGGCAACGCATTGTATTGGTGATGGGGCCAACAGGTTTATGCTTAACATTTATGGTAATCTCTTAAAAGGGAAAAACGACCGCAGATGGCGTCTTGAGCATGCACAGGTAGTTCATCCTGACGATTTTCAGCTTTTCGGAAAATACACCGTGATACCGTCCATTCAGGCGACTCATGCAACGTCTGATGTGCTTTGGGCATCCAAACGATTGGGTGAGGAGCGGATCAAAACGGCATACGCTTATCAGCAATTGCTGGCTCAGAATGGTTGGCTGCCAAATGGTACCGATTTCCCAATTGAAGATATTAGCCCGTTGAAAACTTTTTTTGCATCGGTTGTCCGCAAAAATTCGGAAGGTTTGCCAAAGGGTGGATTTCAAATGGAAAATGCGCTGACGCGGGAACAAGCATTGCGTTCAATTACTATTTGGGCTGCAATGTCCAGTTTTGAAGAACTGAAGAAGGGAAGCATTGAAGCAGGCAAATCGGCCGATTTTGTTATACTCGATACCGATTTGATGAATTGCAATGAGAATGAAATTTTGACCGCAAAGGTGGTGAAAACAATAATGGATGGCGAAGAAGTTTACAAAATGCATTAATCAAGGTCATTTGAATTATTTATTCCCGGGTATTTTGCCACTCTGCCCAGGTGATGGATGAATAATAACTTCGTAACATGTTATCGAACAAACGAACAGCCTGAAGTCGTGTATGAGTGGAATTGATCTTTTGAATTTCAAGAGGAGCCTGCTCAATCCGTTTATCCAGAAAGGCATTAAAATCACTGAAAGTCTGATTGTAATTGGAGATGGACTTTTTATCAACGGCCGCCTTAAGATTTCCGGGTAACAGAATGTCTTCCATTTTAAAGTCGGAAATATAAAGCGACAGGATATTGAATGTATTCTCGGGTAATTTGATTTGCCAATTAAGGTATTCTGATAGCAGTTTGATAAGTTTATCCTCACTTTCTTTGTTAGGTGTTGACGGAAGTGCAGCAAGCTGTTGTTTTAAGTTTTGTGGCAGTGTTTCGAGTGCTGCCCAATTTCCTTTTATCAGTGAGAATGAATCAAGGGTTTTAAATGTATGATCGCTTGGAACCCCGATAAAAGTAATTTTGGTCTGGTAAGTTGGATTGCCTGTTTTAACTTCATCAACAGTGGATTTCACGGAGCTTACTGCCAATTGCAAATTCCTGATTGATTGCTGTACTTTAGAAAAATTCAATTTGTTTAAGTCGTTCTCAATGGTATCGCCGGCAGCTAGTACGGCCAAGAGTTTTTCCTGAATCTGATCGTTTTTTATCCCGTTTGCCCGAACATCATGGGAAGAAAACCAAATATCAGAAGTTCCGGCAACTTTAAAGTAAAGTGTTGTTTCAGCTTTGTTTTCTTCCTGGCTAGTTTGGTCATTGGCGCGAAATTGCCAGGTGGCATTGATACTGACTTTCAGTGCTGATTGTGAAAACGGTGTTTTGGAAAAGGTAATTTCTGCAGTTGATTGTTTGGGTTCGGATTTTAGCTGGATAAAATGGTCACCTGAGAACTTCACAGTTTCGTTCAACAATTTCCATTCAAAACTTTTTCCGTTCACGACATAGGTAATGCCATCTTTTCCTCTTGAAAGGATTTGTGCAGTTTCGGTAATATCGGCATAGACATCGGGAAAATTACAAAAATCTCTTCGTCCGCCGGAGATCTCAGCACTAACGATCAGTTTTTGACCTGGCGTAACGGTAAAAACTTCACCGTTTTTAACTGAATGTCCATCAATAGTTAATTGAATAAATGGTTTCCGTTCCGGTTGGACAGCCATTGTGGTACCAACGATAAAAACCATAAGGAGGACCAGAAAAAATCTTCTCATTATTCCAATTGGTTTAGTCCGTGAAGTGGCCTAAATTTAACTAAAAACAGATGAGAATGTAACGAATTTACTCCGGAATTTATCTCTTTATAACTTTTTCGGAATAAAGCCGATCAGTTGTTTTAACCCGAAGGTAATACAGGCCAGGTTTAAGTTGCCCAACTTCAATATTCATAAAGTTGTTGTTACTATTCAAGGTTGCCTGAACAAGTCGGCCGTCAATGGAATAAATTTCAACACCGGTAATTATTTCCTTGGCTTGGATGTAAAGTCTTTCTGTGGCCGGATTTGGGTAAATGCGCAATCCGGTTGACACTTCATTAGCCGGAATTGTTGTTGCAAGATCTTTAAAGGCCGGAAGTTTTTTATCGCTGTATAGCCTGTATTCTCCGGGTTTCAGCAGTACTGAAGTATTTACATCCAAAACGGCAAGTTCATTTCCGCTGAAGAATTCGTACCAGGTTCCGGAATGCTGGAACCCGGGGGTTACCGGTATTTCACTCAGGCCAAAATTACCGAGCAGGGTAATGTTATGATCGGCCAAGGTGAGTTGTATCTTTTTGGCCGATCCATATACAGAAAGGGTTTCCTGGCCTGAAGTAAACACGTCGAATTGAGAGCGCAAACGCAACATGGCTGAATAAACATCAAATAGTTTTAATCTTGCCGGATCGTTAAGATAGTTCCAGAGAACAGGTTTTTCGCCTACCCGTCCATTCTGATCGATAGAAATATCGTAGCCCAATTCGCCAAATTGCCAAATCATTTTTGGACCAGCCAGTGAAAGAAAAAATGCAGTTGTCAACTGACTGCGTTCCAAAGCAGTATTCAGATTTTTGGTGTTGTAAGTAGCATTTGAGTTTCCGTAAGTAAGCGTTTTATACATCTGCCGCTCTTCGTCGTGGCTTTCCATGTAGGCAACCAGCCCGGGTTTCTGGAAAATACGTTTTTGGTACGATGCCCAGTTAAAATCTGATTTACCTGATTCATTGTAACCCATTGCCGCTTCCGAAAAACTTCCGGTTGCGTTGCCCCAAACCAGCATTCCATTACCATAATTGGTCAGTTCCTGCTCTTCAGTATTGGCAGCAAAATGCTCTAAAATAACTATCGCTTTGGGATTTACTTCCCAGATTTTGTCGGCCATTCTTTTAATAATAGCAATACGGGCAGCATCATATCCACCGCCGTCGCCAGGCGTATTGGTAAAACCTTTGGTGAAATCGAAGCGGAACCCATCAACTTTGTATTCGGTCAGCCAGTACCGGTTAACCCGGTCAACAAAGTCTTTGGTGGCCTGACTAGTATGATTAAAATCGTTTCCCCAGCTATAGGCGGTGTTGGGTGATGTTTGGTTAAACCAGGGATTGTCTGCTGCCGGACGGTTGAGCACATCGTTCCAGTACATTTTTGCAAGAGGGCTGGAGTTGTAGGCATGGTTCAGAACAATGTCCTGAATAACGATAAAGCCTTGCTTGTGGCATTCGTCGATCAGGTCTTTCAAGTCATTTTTAGTTCCGTAAGCCTTGTCAGGAGCAAAGTGAAAATTTGGATTATAACCCCAGCTGTTGTTGCCTTCAAATTCGTTAAAGGGCATCAGTTCAATGGTGTTTATGCCCAATCGTTTCAGGTAATCGAGTTTTGCCTGAACGGCTTTGTAGGTTTTTTCGGTAGTAAAATCACGGATCAGCAATTCATAAATCGAAAGTTTTGCAGTTGCCGGTATGACGTAAGAAGTCGTTTTCCAGGTGTATGGTGTTTGGGCGGTTTGCAGATAGGAAGCCCGGTCAGAAGCCTTGCCTTCGGGATAAGGAAGAAGGTTGGGGTATATGGTTGATGAAATATATTTGTCGTCGTAAGGATCAGAAACCTTATCGGTATAAGGATCGGCTATTTTCAATTTTCCATCGATCAGGTACTGAAAAATGTATTCTTTTTTGGGTGTCAGATCATTCAGGGTGAGCCAGAAATAATCGCCATCCTTTTTCATCTGGTATTTATTCTCAGGAATCCAGTTGTTGAAATCGCCGGTAACAAAGATGTGTTGCTTGTTAGGCGCATAAACTACCAGCGTAGCAGACTGATCGTCGATATAATTAATTCCGGCCTGAAGCCCGGCAGGTCTGGTTGCAGTTGGCGTTGTTTCACGAATGCAAACGAAAACAGAGTCTCGTTTGGTGGTTGTACTTTGTGTTGCTGTAACTTTTAGCCAGTAACTTCCGGCATTGGCAATGGTAATGTTTTTTGTGATAGTTGTTCCATTTTGTGAGGCTATTTCCTGATTATCCTGATAGATTTTCAGTTCAGCGGCAACACTGGCAGAAGCAGTAAAGATGAAGGATTCGTTTTTCTCGAATACATTGATTTTTTGTGGTGATGAGATGCTGATGTTTAAACCTTCGGTATAAACATTAACAAAAATATCTTTTCCTCCGGTAGCTTTTCCTTCTTTGGTTTGATCGGCACTCCTGAAGACGAATGCCATTTGTTTGATGGTTTCTCCGGACGGAACACCATAAAAGGTGCGGATATCAGGAGTAATTTCAAGCGAATAGGTGTTTGATGTTACACGGGTAAGTTTCGCCTTTGGAGTATTGATCGTCCAACCGGCAATCACATATTTCCAATCCGACGGCGATGTGCTTTTATCGGTAATGACACCGGTATGAGCATAAATTTCTCCCGGATAATCTTTCAGTCCGGCGGTTCCCTGCGTGGCATCAAAGGTAATTGTTACAGGTTTATTCTCGTTTGGCAATGCCGGGTTGGAGATAACCTGAGCTGATGCAAACTGATAGAAAACAACAAGCCAAAACAGAATAGTTATGCGACGGATCATGATAAAAGGTATAAAAAAAGGCTTATCTGCCCGGTATGAGCAGATAAGCCTTTATAATTCTAAAACTAATTTTTCTTGAGGTTATAAGTATAAACAGCCTTACTTAAATCAAGAGTAATGGTGTAATTTCCTGCAGCAGCAATGACAATGTCATCTCCTCCTTCTTCAAGGGTGAGGTTGGCATCTTTATCGCCATAATTCAAGCCCCAATCGCTGTTGGCACGGAACTTAATTTTTCCAACTTTTAAATCCAAAGTAAGCGACCAGGTTTTGGTTACCATGTTATAAACCATTTTAGTATCGCTGTCCCATCCGGTTGGTGTGGCATCGCCAATTACTCCCCAAACAGTTTTCAGGGTTGAATAGGTCAAAGTGCTCAGGTTTACATTCATTTTGTAGTAACCGGCGCTTGTTGGAATATCCTTGCCATTTGGATCAAGTTTCAGGTCCAAACCATCGTCACCCCAGTTGGTGGTCCAGTTTTGTTCTTTGGTGAATTTAAACATGGAACCATCGGCGGCAATATTCACATAGCCTTCATATTTATTATCACTCTTTATTGAGAATAATGCCGGAGCTTTATCGGGCGACCAATCACTGGTATAACCGCTTGCAGCCTGGTAGCTTCCCGGAACATAAATAGTCGGATAAATGATCACCACTTCGTACGGCGTTACGGTCATCGTCAGGGTTGGGGAATAAAGCGTATTAACCAACGGACTTACATAAGCCTGAACACGGGCTTCGAAAGTACTTGCTTTACCATAGGGCAACCCAAGAGCCAACAATTTGGTATTCAGTTCAGCAACAGTGAATGGAACAGTTAACTGAGTTGTTAAAGCAACGTCAAGTGGTGTTTTGAATTGATTGCCCACCTTGTCGAATTGCAATACATAGGTAGTTGCAGACTGATATCCGAAATCGGCCCTGGTCCAGGCAAAGGTTTTTGCTACCTGTGTTGCGTTGGCTTTAGTAAGTACCAAAGGAGAACCAGGCAGAAGTGCATCAAAAATGGGTGCCTTATACATGGATGAATCAATAACAGGATCAATCGTATCGGTACACGACGAGAATGCGAACAATCCCAGGAGAACAACCAGTAAATAATATATCTTTTTCATTTTAACTCGATTTTAATGGTTTAATATCCAGTGTTTTGTTTCAGGTTGGGATTAGCCACCACATCCGATGAAGGAATTGGATAAACGTTAAACTTAGCGTCAGTAGCCCGTCCGTCGGCAACGCCACCTTTCCACGGCCAGATGTAAGCGCTTCCAGTGAATTTACCGAACCGGATCAGGTCGGTACGACGATGACCTTCCCAGTAGAATTCGCGCGATAATTCATCCAGAATAAAATTCAGGGTTAACTCGGTGTCCTTAATATTTCCGCCAGTATCTCCATAGGCTCTGGTGCGGATTGCATTTACATAGGTTAACGCCTGTGCATTGCTTCCACCAGTTCCTCCGCGAAGTACTGCTTCAGCATAGGTCAGGTAAGCTTCGGCTGAACGGAACATCGGGAAGTCGGTATCTGAATGGGTCAAATCCTGTCCGGCAACACCAGTTGATGAAATATTTTTGAATTTAACTACGGCATAACCTTCTTTGAATTTGGTGATGTCTGTCACTTTCAGCTCTTGTCCATCAGTATAAAATAGGGCGCGACCATCAGTACTGTATTTTTCCAGACTATAAGTGTATGGCACCTGGTTCAAATTCAGAGTTACTTTGTATTTTCCTGCAGAAGCGATAACAATGTTTGCACCACCACCTTCGAGGCTCGCATTGGCACCATCGTCACCATAGTTCAGGTCCCAACCATCGTTTGCACGGAATTTTATTTCACCGGCCTTAAGTTCCAAAACGGCAGACCAAAGATTAGTGGTTGCATCCATTGTCAGGTTTTGATCAGAATCCCATCCACCGGCAGTTGCCGAGCCAATTAAACCCCAATCTGTTTTCAGGATGGTATATGTTTTGGCATTTAAATCAACATTGATTTTGTAATATCCGGCTTTGGCAGCTTTGATGTTGTCGCCACCACCTTCGAGTTTACCGTCAGCGCCGGTATCACCCCAGTTTTTATCCCAGTTTGGAGTTTCACAGAATTTGAATTCGATATTATCGTCTTTGAAATAAAGGTAACCTTCAAATTTCCCGTCGTTCTTTTCTGAATACAACACGGTGGAAGTTTTAGCAGGATCCCATCCCTGATATCCGCCTGGTACATATAACAAACCAGCAGCTTTAGCCGATTTCAACATGTTAATGTTGGCGCTTTTGGCATTGGCATAAATTGGGAATTTAGTTACCAGCGAACTAATGGCACGATGACCACCCCAGGCTTCTTTTGTTCCATAATTAGCTGCAACCATGCTTCCGCCTATGCTTCCATCGATAATAAAGGTGGTACTACCCCAGGTTTTGGCATTTTTTCCGTCAGCCACAACTGGCATAATAATCTCTTTGGAAGTATTATTATCAGTTAAAAACAGTTTTTCGTACTTCGGTTCAAGTGTGTAGCCTGAATTGATAACCTTGGCAGAATAAGCAATTGCTTCAGTATATTTTGGAGCAACTCCATAAACTTCAGCATTTAGATAAAGTTTCGAAAGTAACATCCATGCAGCAGCCTGGTCAACACGACCATAAACGTTGGCTTTTGGTGCCGCCAGCTTGGTTTCAATGTCTTTCAGTTCTGATTCGATGTACGCAAACAATTCAGCTTTGGTAGCCTGTTTCGGGAAAAATGAACCGATACCATCGTTTTCAGTGATAAACGGAACGTTTCCAAACATATCCAAAGCATGAAAATAACTTAAAGCTCTCAGGAAACGTGCTTCATTGCGGTATAATTCAACATCTGTACGCAATTGCCCTGTTACGCTGCGTCCATCCAATTTGGCAGGTGCAGTTTCACGAATAAACTCATTGGCCAGTGTAATCTGATAGTATACACGGTAATAGAATCCTTTTACGAAGTCGTTTGATGAAGTCCAGGTTTGAGCATGGAGATCAGATAAACCGGCATCTCCCCAACCTGTAACAGCGTGGTCTGAAGCTAATTCCTGAAGATTCCATAATCCACGGACATAAGAAGAGAAACCTTCATCAAGACCGCCGAGGTCACCTGCACCCGAAGGTCCTTCCTGACCGGTAAGTGATAAACCGGCATAACATTTGGCCAGAATTTGCTGGTAAGCAGCCGGATCGTCGTAAACCGTAGCCGATGTTACCACATCTTTATCCAAAGGTATGGTATCCAAATCGTTTACGCACGAAGTAAATGCAAGCATGACTGATAATGCCGCAATGCTTATAAACTTGAAATATTTATTATTCATGATTTTCGTATTTAAAAAATTAAAATCCAACGCTTACGCCTAACATGAATGTCCGTGGACGAGGATAAACATTGTTATCGATACCTCCACTAACTTCAGGATCCAATCCTCTGTAATTGGTAATTACCAGTACATTTTGTACCGTTGAATACAATCTCAGGTCCATTTTGTTGTTCATCAGGTTTTTGAAATTATAACCCAGTGAAACGTTATCTAACCTAAGAAATGATGCGTTCTGAATGTAATAATCAGACCAGTACTGAGTTTTTTCAAAATGCGTATTGAAGAAATCCTGGGTAACATTTCTCATATAGCCCGATGGCCAGTAAATTTCAATACCGAGGCTGTTTCTTGAATCAACGTTGTTGTATACGTAATTGTTAATACTTATACGTCCTGCAAGACTTAAATCCCAGTTTTTATATACAACAGTAGAGTTGAAGCCCATAAATACATCGGGAACCGGAGTTTTGTAGTAGTATTTGTCTTTGGTTGTAATTTGTCCGTCAGCATTGCGGTCAACATATAAACCTTCGATTGGATTTTTGTTCGCATCGTAAACTTGTTCATATACGAAGAACGATGAAGCCGGGTGACCTACAGAGTGAATTTGGATTTTATTACCAACACCTCCTGAAATCCCTCCTGTTTCAACTCCCAAATAGGCTGGATCGTCAGATGCAGTCAGTTTGGTGATCTCATTTTTATTGTGAGTTAAGTTAATGCCAAGATCCCAGCTAAGATCTTTCTTCGAAATCAGTTTTCCGTTGATGGAGAATTCGAAACCTTTATTGGTAAGGTCGCCAACGTTAGTCAAAATTTCGTTGATGAAGTTCGTACCGGCTGGTACAGGAACCACATTTAGCAGGTCTTTGGTATCACGCTGATAAACTTCGAAAGAACCTGAAATACGGTTATTCAGGAAACCGTAATCCAAACCTATGTTGTAAGTGGTTGTTTCTTCCCATTTGATGTTCGAATCGTATCCGTCAGGACGGAGTGTGTTAATCCATTTGTCGCCAAACAATACACGGGCATTGTCTTTACTGTACGAGTAACGTGCCAGATAAGGATAGTCACCCTGGCCGATGTTCTGCTGGCCGGTAATACCATAACCCAAACGAAGTTTCAAATCAGATACAGCTTTTACATCTTTCAGGAACGATTCGTTCTTGATTTGCCAGGCAAAAGCCAAAGCCGGGAAAAGCCCCCAACGAGTATTTTCAGAGAAACGTGATGTTCCGTCGTTTCGCAATGTTGCGGTAATCAGGTAACGGTCGTTGATGGAATAATTTAAACGGCCAAAGAATGATACGAGATAGTATTCGGTAGGATCGTAGTTTTCTGCGGTGAGTTGTTTGTGAGTTCCATTGGTTCCTAAACCTGCACTTTCAGAAAAAACATAATTTTCTCTGTAAAAATGTTGCCATGAATAACCACCCATTAAATCTACTTTGCTGTTGAGGAAAGAAAGATCCCTGTTATAGTTCAGATAAAAATCGAGTAATTCATTCTTTTTATCTTGTGTATATTCACGGTTTTCTCCACCTCCGTTGGCTAGATCGTACATCCATGCAGCATTTTCAGGTACAAATACAGTTCCGTTACTTTTTGAATAATCGTAACCCAGATTTAATACCGCTTTTAATTGAGGCAGAAAATGGAATTTGTAATCAAACTGAATATTACCAAGACTTCTTTGTACGTCCGCCTTGTCTTCGCGAAGTTCGAGCTGTGCAACAGGGTTGGTTGTTCCAACGGTAAGTGGGTTCCCATCGCTCTGCAACCAGGTAAAGTAATTACCATACTTGTTTGTTGCATGAACTTCCTGGGTAGGATCAAAACCAATGGCATTTCCAATAGAACCTTCGTCTCCAAATATATTTTTGATAGCCATTCCTTTCAGGTTGATGTCAACCTTCAAATGGTTATCGAAGAAGCTTGGGTTGATTCCAACTGAACCGGTGTAACGGTCGAGGGTGGTAGTCTTCAAAAGACCGTCCTGCTTGGTATAACCAACCGAAACACGGTAAGGAACGTTTTTAAAACTACCGGTTATGCCTACATTGTGTTCATGTCCAATGGCAGTCTGGAAAATCTGATCCTGCCAGTTGGTACTGGTTTTGCCTAAAAGTTTAAGTACATCGTTCTGTCCTTTGTACCTGTCGTTGACCAAGGCAACGTATTCTTCTGTTGATAAAACATCAATTTGTCCGGGGCGGGTTCCAACTGAGAATTTGCCATCATAAGTAACTTTGGTTGCAACTCCGTTTTTCCCTTTTTTGGTAGTAATTATAACTACACCATTCGAAGCGCGCGAACCGTATATTGCGGTTGCAGAAGCGTCTTTCAGAACTGTAAAAGTTTCGATGTCGTTGGGATTGATTGTGCTCAATGGATTACGCATACCTGATACGCCATCATTGTCAACCGGTACGCCATCAATTACGAAAAGCGGGTCGTTGCTGGCCGACAGTGAAGAACCACCACGGATACGAATGGTCGATCCACTTCCGGGAGCACCACCGCCAGTAGTAATTTGTACTCCTGCAATTTTACCCATCACCAGTTCTTCCGGAGAAGCAATGGCGCCTTTATTAAAATCGTCAGCACTTACTGCGGTAACAGAACCGGTTGCATCGCCCTTTTTCACCTGGCCATAACCGATTACTACCACTTCATCCAACTCGTCAATGTCAGGAATAAGGGCAACTTTAAGGTCTTTCTGACCTTGAGCCACAATTTCCTGAGTTTTATAACCTACAAATGAAAACTGTACAATATCACCCTTATTGGTATTAAGAGTGAAAACACCATCCATATTTGTGATGGTTCCGTTGGTAGTTCCTTTAACTACAATAGATACACCCGGTAAAGATTCTCCCGATGAACTATCGGTAACCTTACCCTTTAATACTGACTGTTGAGCCATTGCATAATTTCCAAGCAACAGTGACATAATCAGTATTAATACATTTAGGTTTTTGCGAATAATCCTCATGTTTTAATAATTATTGGTTCAAAGACTCATTTAAAGATTCATTCATCTTAACTTTTGGTTTTTCCATTCAATTTTCCGTTTAATACTTCAAAAATTAATTCCGTGACCAAAGTATCTATTCCTTTAAATTTTAGTTAAAAAATGTTATAAACTGTTTTCTGCAATCGTTTGCGGTTTCGTTTGCATACAAAGTGTTATAAAACAGGTGGTAACTGGTGGGTAATAATACTCAACTTTTGAGCTCATTTGGAACATTTTTTGAGCAAGAAAATTAATTACTATCTTTAGAGGTAGATTTAAAAAAGACCAACCCTCAGGACTTTATGCGGAGTAACCAGATCACTATAAAAGATATTGCCCGGATATTGGGTATTTCTCCTTCCACAGTTTCAAGAGCATTGAAAGACCACCCGGACATTAATGTGGATACCAAGAAGGCCGTAAACGAATTAGCCGGAAAACTTAAGTACCAGCCCAATGCTGTTGCTCTTAGTTTAAAAAATAGCCGAAGCAATACTATTGGAGTGATCATTCCCGAGATTGTACACTATTTTTTCTCATCAGTGATCAGTGGTATTGAAGACGTCGCTTCACAAAAAGGATTTACAGTCATCATCTGTCAGTCGAATGAAAGCTACCAACGAGAAGTGGCCAATGCGCGGACTTTACTTTCGCACCGTGTTGATGGAATTTTAGTTTCCATCTCAAAAGAAACTCAGGCATTCGAACATTTTGTTGATCTGCAGAGCAGTGGAATCCCGCTCGTATTCTTTGACCGGATTGCCCCGGATATCAATGCAGATCAGGTCATTATAAATGACATGGAAGCTTCGTACAAAGCAACACGTCACCTCATTGAAACCGGATGCAAACGGATTGCGCATTTCGCCGGTCCGCAAAGCCTGGTAATCGGACGCGATCGCCTTCAAGGTTACATCAATGCTCTTGTTGAGGCCGGGCTTCCGGTTGACAACCGACTTATTGTTGAAGCTGATACATTCGAAAAAGCCCGCAATTCAGTAGTTGAAATGCTCGATGCCGGGGTTATTCCCGATGGTGTTTTTGCCGTAAATGATCTGACGGCCATCGGTGCCATGCAAACTATTCAGAAAAGAGGGTTAAAAATTCCTGAGGATATTTCAATAGTTGGCTTCTCTGATGGTCGATTCTCGGGAATAACGGATCCACATCTTTCTTCAGTTGATCAGCACGGTTACGAAATGGGTACCACAGCTGCTGAAATTCTCTTCAGGAGAATTATGTCGGCAGAAGAAGTGTACATCCCTGAAGTGAAAATATTAACTGCGGATTTGATTGTAAGGGGAAGTTCGGTGAAGGAATAGTTTGCAGTAGTCTGAATAAATCGTTTATTTCTTTCTTTTTCGGAAAAAAAAGCACATGTTTTTGAAATTATTTTCTTTTTCTCTGCAAACGTTTGCAATGCGGTTTTTTATTTCATACAAAGCTGTTTTGCTTGACTAACAAGGGATTTCGCTAATTTTTGATTTGGATAATCCAAAAATGCTTCTTTATATTTGTACCGTTAATTCCATTTAAGTTAATTCCGTTTATCACTTCATTTGAGTTCCTGAAAATTCGTTCAGGATACTCCATTATTAATTCCAGGCATTTGGTTGTTACTGTTATATTTTCCGGGAAACAAAACTTTTTGTTTTTTATCGCGGCATATTTCAATTTATTTTGGCTATTCACCAAAGTATTCCGACATTTCAATCAAATAAACCGATTAATACGAAATCCAATGAAGAAGAAACCTGCATTAAGTTTTTGGCAAATCTGGAACATGAGTTTTGGCTTTCTGGGCATACAGTTTGGCTTTGCCCTCCAAAATGCCAATGTGAGCCGGATATTTGAAACTCTGGGCGCGAATGTTAACGACATTCCTATTTTGTGGATTGCTGCACCGGTCACCGGGTTGGTCATGCAACCGATTATCGGTCATTTGAGCGATAAAACATGGGGCAGATTCGGGCGCCGCCGTCCGTTTTTTATGCTTGGGGCCATTCTCGCTTCGCTGGCATTGCTGGTGATGCCTAATTCGCCTGCATTATGGATAGCTGCCGGAATGCTTTGGATCATGGATGCTTCCATCAATATTTCGATGGAGCCGTTTCGTGCGTTTGTTGGCGATATGTTGCCCAGCGAACAGCGAACACGGGGTTTTGCCATGCAGAGTTTCTTTATCGGTTTGGGCGCTGTGGTCGCCTCCGGCTTGCCCTATATTCTGAATAAATGGTTGGACATTGCCAATGTAGCTGAAGCCGGAGAGAAAATTCCACCTTCAGTAAGATATTCGTTTTATTTGGGTGGGGCTGTCTTCTTTCTGGCTGTTTTGTGGACAGTTTTGCGAACCAAAGAATACTCGCCAGATGAATTGAAAGAATTTGAAGAAGAAAAAATTCAAAGTCAGGGTCTGTCAAAATTTGTTTTTCGTACACCTGTTGAATTGCTTAAAAGCTTTTTCCGGTATGGGTTTATTTGGCTGCTCGTTGGGTGCGGATTCAGTTACCTGATTTTTTTACAGGGCTGGGAAAAGGAACTGTATGTTATTTCAGTTGGACTGGGAGTCTTCGGAATTATCTTGCTAATCACAGCCTGGAATACCCGGCAGGGCCTTACCCGAAACGGATTGGTTGAGGTGATTACCGATTTGATGAATATGCCCAAGACCATGAAACAGCTGGCAGTCGTTCAGTTTTTTTCATGGTTTGCCTTGTTTGCCATGTGGATTTATTCCACTTCAGCAGTTACCAGTCATATTTACGGAACAAGTGATACAGCTTCGAAGCTATATAACGATGGCGCCGACTGGGTCGGATTTTTATTCGCGATCTACAATGGATTTGCAGCAATCATGGCCTTTATCCTTCCGGTTCTGGCCAAAGCCACCAGCCGTAAAATGGCTCATGCAATTTCGCTGGTCATCGGAGGAATTGGATTGATGTCATTTTATGTGATCAAAGATCCAAACCTGTTGCTGGTTTCGATGGTAGGAGTTGGAATTGCCTGGGCAAGTATTTTATCCATGCCTTACGCCATTCTGACCGGCTCGTTACCTGCAGGAAAAATGGGAATTTACATGGGAATCTTTAATTTCTTCATTGTGATCCCCCAAATTTTTGCAGCCAGTATCCTCGGATTTTTCACTAAGTTTTTATTTGGCGGACATGCCATTTATGCACTCGTTTTGGGTGGCGTATCGTTGTTGATTGCCGCAGTAAGTGTGTTGTTTGTGGATGATGTTGATCAGAGATGAGGGAAAGAGGAAAAAGGAAAAGGGAGAATGGTTCTTAGCTCAAGTAGGAGCAAAATATTTGTAGAAGAAAGTAAAATATAAAAACCGTCCGTGAGATACGGATAAACAATGAGTCGAAATTCTTTCGGACGGATCGGCGTTCAACCTGAAAAATGAATGGTTTAATTAGAATTAAGATTAAAATAGAAAATGATTGAAGCTTGCTTATTTGACCTTGATGGGGTAGTGGTTGATACAGCCAAATACCATTTTATTGCCTGGAAGGCTTTGGCTGAAGAATTGGGCTTTGAGTTTACTCTTGAAGACAATGAACGATTGAAAGGTGTCAGCCGGATGCAGTCGCTCGAAATTTTACTTGAGATTGGAGGATTGCAATTTTCGGAGTCGGAAAAACTAGCGATGGCCAAAAAAAAGAACGCCCTCTATGTGAGTTACATTGAAAAAATGACACCTGAAGAAACTTTGCCGGGAGTTGAAAAATTTCTTCAGGAATTAAGAAATAAAGGAATAAAAATCGCACTTGGTTCTGCCAGTAAAAATTCACCTATGATTCTGGATCGAATTCAACTCTCCGGAATGTTTGATGCTGTTGTCGATGGTAATTCCATTTCGGAAGCCAAACCCAATCCTGAAGTATTCCTGAAGGGAGCCGAAAAACTGGGAGTTTTGCCCGAGAACTGTGTGGTATTTGAAGATGCCATTGCGGGAATTGAGGCCGCACAAAATGCCAATATGTATTCGGTTGGAATTGGTGACCCCAAAACATTAGGTTTTGCCGATTTGGTTATTCCGGGTTTTGATGGATTTACCGTTAGTAAATTAAAACGTGCATTTGGTGAATTGACAATTGAAAACCACATAGATACATAGAACAAAATAGAAAATTACTTCGAACCTATGTGGTTATTAACAACTTATAGAACTTCGATTGAAATTATAATATATGAAAGCTTACATCAAACACGACGAGTGGAAAATCATTGAAGATAGATTTCACCCCGATGAAAACCGCATTACCGAGAGTTTGCTGAGTATTGGCAACGGGCGTTGCGGACAGCGTGCCAATTTCGAAGAAAAATACAGTGGCGATAGTCTTCGTGGCAGCTACGTAGCAGGTATTTATTATCCTGACAAAACCCGCGTGGGGTGGTGGAAGAATGGCTATCCCGAGTATTTTGCCAAAATACTGAATGCAACCAATTGGATCGGAATTAATGTTACAGTCGAGGGCGAAGAGCTGGATTTGAACACAGCAAAAGTCATTTCGTTTTACCGCGATCTCGATATGAAATCGGGTTTGCTTACACGTCACTTTGTTGCAGAATTATCATCAGGGAAACAGCTTGAAGTTCATTCCAGAAGATTTTTAAGTATTGCAGATCAGGAGATTGGATCTATTAGATATTCGGTAAAAGCACTCAATTTTTCAGGTGAAATTTCTTTTCAGCCATACATCGACGGTGATGTGGTCAACGAAGATTCCAATTACGATGAAAATTTCTGGATCAGCATCGCACAAAAAATGAACTGTTGCGATGGTTTTGTTTGTGTGGAAACCAAAAAAACAGGCTTCCAGGTTTGTACCGGAATGAGTTTCAGGGCGAAGCTAAATCAGGAGCTGATTTCTGTTGAGACTTCAAAAATCGAAAAAGAAAAATTTATTGGTTCATCATTTAATATTCGAGTGAAACAAGGCGACGAGGTTTGTATCGAAAAGTATGCAGCCATCGTCTCAACGCTGAATCATTCCAAAAACAAACTTCAGGAAGCGACTGAAAAAACGCTGAAACGTGCTTCCGATAAAGGATTCGACAAACTTTTATCCGATCAGGAAAAGGCTTGGGCCAAACGATGGGAAACCAGCGACATTCGCATTGAAGGTGATTTGGCTGCTCAACAGGGAATCCGGTTCAATATCTTCCAGTTAAATCAAACTTATCTGGGCGACGACGAACGCCTCAACATTGGCCCGAAAGGATTTACCGGCGAGAAATACGGTGGTGTCACCTACTGGGATACCGAAGCCTATTGTTTGCCATTCACGCTTGGAACCGCACCTCAGCGGGTTTCCAAAAACCTGCTTTTGTACCGGTATAAACATTTGCCAAAAGCCATTGAAAATGCAGAAAAACTGGGGTTCAACAATGGTGCTGCGTTGTACCCCATGGTAACCATTAATGGCGAAGAATGTCACAACGAGTGGGAAATTACTTTTGAAGAAATACACCGAAACGGAGCCATTGCCTACGCTATTTACAATTATATCAGTTACACCGGCGACAAAGAATATCTGGCGCCTTACGGATTTGAAGTGTTGCTGGCCTTATCGCGGTTTTGGAGCCAGAGAATCAACTGGTCAGATGAGAAAAAGAAATTTGTAATGTTGGGTGTTACCGGTCCCAACGAATACGAAAACAATGTGAACAACAATTTTCACACTTCCTATATGGCTGTGTGGACCCTTAAATATACGCTCGAAGCCATTGATTACCTGAAGAAAGAGCACCCGCTCTTGTTCGAGGATCTGGTGAAAAAGCTAAAGCTGATGGAATTGAAAGAAACTACACGTTGGAAGAAGATCATTAGGGACATGTATTTCCCGTATGATTTTACCCGCAAAATTTATCTCCAGCAGGATGGATTCCTTGATAAGGAATTGATTCCGGTCAGCGAATTAAAACCTGAAGACCGGCCCATTAATCAGAAATGGTCGTGGGACCGTATTTTGCGTTCACCCTACATCAAACAGGCCGACACTTTGCAAAGCATTTACTGGTTCGAAGATCATTTCGACCGGCAGAGTATTGAAAGGCATTTCGATTTTTATGAACCGCTGACCGTTCATGAGTCCTCGCTTTCGAGTTGTATTCATTCTATTTTGGCCGCCTCAATTGGTCGTCAGGATAAAGCTTACGAGATGTATTTACGCACTGCCCGTCTGGACTTGGACGACTACAACAACGACACCTGCGACGGATTGCACATTACCAGCATGGGCGGAACATGGATGGCTTTTGTTCAGGGTTTTGGCGGTATGCGTGTGAAAAACAATCGGCTGAACTTTAATCCTTTTATTCCGAAAGGCTGGAATTCGTATTCGTTTCGGCTAAACTTCCGCGAGGCTCATCTGGAATTTAAAATGGATAAATCGCAGATCAGCGTTTACAATCATTCCAAGGTGAATATTGACATGGTCGTGCATGGAAAATCGTACCAACTGCCTGCTAAAAAGGAACTAACCATAAAACAATAACTACAAATAAACCATGAGAAAACTATATTTATTTATTATTTGCATTGCATTCAGCGTTTCAACTTTTGCACTGAATATTGACCGCGTTGAACCTATGTTTTGGTGGGTTGGGATGAAAAATCATAACGTTCAGCTAATGGTACACGGGCAGGAAATTTCAGTTTCAGAAATTAGCTTGAATTACCCGGGAGTAAAAATCAAATCGATTACCCGTCAGGATAACCCCAACTATGTGTTTATCGACTTATTTATTTCTCCGGAAGCCAAAGCCGGAAATTTTCCGATTCAATTCCGGAAAAGCAAAAAGGAGGTGGTTAGTTATTCCTATGAGCTGAAAGATCGTGAACCCAATTCGGCCAACCGAAGGGGCTTTGACGGCTCGGATGTAATTTACCTGATTACTCCCGACCGTTTTGTCAACGGAGATCCGGCCAACGACTTAGTGTCTGGAATGAAAGAATTGCCTAACCGGACCAATTTCAGAGGTCGGCACGGTGGCGATATTCAGGGAATTAAAAATAGTCTGGATTACTTGTCAAAATTGGGTTTTACATCCGTTTGGCTTAATCCGGTTCTCGAAAACAACATGACACAGGTGTCGTACCACGGCTATTCAACTACCGATTTTTACAGGGTTGATGCCCGCTTTGGCAATAATGATGAATACCGCGAACTTGCCCGTGCTATCCATCAGAAAGGAATGAAACTGATGATGGATATGATCTTTAATCACATGGGTTCGGAGCATTGGTGGATGAAAGACCTGCCTTCATCTGACTGGCTAAATCAATATCCTGATTATAAAATCAGCAACCACCGCAGAACGGTAAACCAGGATCCACACGCTTCGGAAGTCGATAAACGGGCGATGTCTGACGGTTGGTTTGACAATACGATGCCCGATATGAATCTTCGAAATCAATTCTTGACGAACTATCTGATCCAAAACAGCATTTGGTGGACTGAATATCTTGGATTAGATGGAATCCGGATGGATACTTACCCTTATCCTGATAAATATGCGATGGCTGAATGGACCAAACGGATGTTGGATGAATATCCCGATTTCTATATGGTGGGCGAGGAGTGGACGACCAATCCGGCGATTGTTTCATACTGGCAAAAAGGAAAAATCAATCAGGATGGATATGTTTCTGAACTTCCCGGATTAATGGACTTCCCGCTAAACAATGCGGTTATCCAAGGCCTGAAAAATCCGGAAACATGGGGTGGCGGATTGGTAACTTTGTACGAAGCATTGGCCAATGATTTCCAATTTGCACATCCCGAAAAGTTGGTCATTTTTCCGGACAATCACGATATGTCGAGGTTTTATACCCAGTTGGGAGAAAACATCGATTTGTTTAAAATGGGAATTGCCTATTACGCCACAACGCGTGGAATTCCGCAAATCTTCTACGGAACTGAAATCCTGATGTCGAATCCGGGAACCGAAGAACACGGCGTAATTCGTTCTGATTTTCCGGGAGGCTGGAACGGTGATCAGGTGAATGCCTTTACCGGCACCGGACTGACTGAAAAACAAAATCTGGCGCAGGAATTTTTCCGGAAAGTGCTTAACTGGCGCAAAACGAATCCGGTAATTCACTTCGGAGAATTAAAACATTTTGCTCCGGTTGACGGAATCTATGTGTATTTCAGATACAATCCATCTGGAAAAGTCATGGTTGTGCTGAATAAAAATGCGCAGGAAAAAACGATTGATACCAGTCGTTTCAGCGAAATTATGATTGGCTGTACTTCAGGAAAAGACATTATTTCCGGAAATACAATTGCTGATCTGAAAAACCTGAAAGCTCCGGGCATGTCGGCTATGATCATTGAATTGAAATAGAAGAAAGTGGTCAGTGATCAGTCGCAGTTGGCAGAAAAACCAAGAAGTCCGGAGACGGAAGTCCGAAGAACCGCTCCCTGAGTAGCGCAGCGAATCGAAGGGAGCAACACGGACCTCGTAACCCGCAACTATCAACAAAGTCTCAACTTTAAACCCAACAAAATGAAAAAGCTAAAACAACTGTTCTATTTACCTTTACTGGCCATGGCTCTGTATTCGTGTCAGCCAGCGGCAAAAACTCCGGAAGTTAAAACACATGTTCCTGAATGGACAAAAAATTCGGTGTTGTATGAAGTCAATATTCGTCAGTACACCCCCGAAGGAACATTCAAAGCTTTTGAAGCTCACCTTCCCCGATTGAAAGAATTGGGAGTGGATATTTTATGGATCATGCCGATACATCCGATCTCGGAAAAGAACCGGAAGGGCAGTTTGGGTTCATACTATGCAGTAAAAGATTACAAGGGAATTAATCCTGAATTCGGTACGCTTGAGGATTTCAAAAGCCTTGTTAATAAGGCTCATGAAATGGGTTTCAAAGTGATTATTGATTGGGTTGCGAATCATACTGGCTGGGACAATCAGTGGATTTTTGATCACAAAGACTGGTACACGCAAGATTCATTGGGAAATGTCATCCCACCTAACCCTGACTGGAGCGATATTGCCGACCTGAACTTTGATTCGAAACCCATGCGCCGGGCCATGATTGATGCGATGGACTACTGGGTGAAGGAAACCGACATTGACGGATTTCGCTGTGATGTGGCCTGGGGCGTTCCGCAGGATTTCTGGGAAGCGGTAACCGCTTCGCTGGATTCCATTAAACAGGTTTACATGCTGGCCGAAGATGAAGATCATCCGGCCTTATTGGAGAAAGCTTTTGAATCGAACTATGCATGGAAATTACATCACCTCCTGAACGAGGTAGCACAGGGCAAAAAAACGGCTGCTGATATTAAAAAATACTACACCGATTCGATTAGCAAATATGCACCCGGATCGTTCCCGATGCAATTTATTACCAATCACGATGAAAATAGCTGGCAAGGAACAGAATATGAACGGATGGGTGAGGCCGCAAAAACTTTTGCCGCCTTAACATTTACCCTTGAAGGCATTCCTCTGATCTATAGCGGACAGGAAGCGGGATTGCACAAGCGACTCTTGTTCTTCGAAAAAGATACCATCAACTGGAGCAATCTGGAGATGCAAAAATTTTATCATTCGCTGACCAGTCTAAAACATAATAATGCTGCTCTTTGGAACGGTACAGCAGGTGCACCCATGGTTTTTGTAGAAACATCCGCACCACAAAATGTGCTTGCTTTTACCCGCAATAAAGAAAAGAATCAGGTTCTGGCTATTTTCAACCTTTCGGCAGATCCGGTTGAAGCGAGCATTCAACTTCCTCAGGCAGGAGATTATCAGGATTATTTTACAGGAGAAACAAAAGCGTTGGAAAAGGGTTCGACAATCAAACTTGACAAATGGGGTAATCAGGTTTTTGTACACAAATAAACGAGTTAAATTAGGGGTTTGTGGTTTAGGTTAATTGAAAAAGCTTGTCCGAAAGGGCAGGCTTTCTCTATTTCAAATACACCATCTTCCCCGATTCGGTTTTTTCTTCCGATTGAATTCGGTACAGATAAATTCCCTTTTCAAGATTTTTTGGGGTCCAGCTTTGATATTGAGTTCCACGTCCAAGTTTTCCATCAAAAAGAGTTTCGATCAATTTCCCCTGCAAGTTGAATATGGCAATCGAAACCTGTGACTCTTTTTCGAGGTTAAACCAGACGTTGGTTTCCATCTTAAACGGATTCGGGAAATTACCATTTCCATCTTTAGTTCCAAATTCTGCAGTTAATATGAGCGTTGAGTCTGGAAAACTAAATGTAGCCTCAGTCATGGCCGACCAGCGGGTTCCTTCCTTTACACGGGCTTTCACTGTGCCGTTTCCATTAATCATTAATGGCGAATTGTAGGCGTAAACTCCCGTTGTGGCTACCGTTCCTCCAACTTCACGCGGATCAATCCCGTTGACAGAATAAAAGATGGTACCTCCATTGGAATTCATCCCCAGTTCAATTTCGTTGTTAATCGATCCTCCCTGGTGCGTGAACTCAGGTGCATTTATCCATGGATAAATACCAGATAAGCGCAGTTGATTAATAACCAGATCGGTCCTTGGTGGAAAATAGGTTTTAGTCAGCCAGTCGAGTGTTTTAACCCAGTATTTTTCCGGAGTATATAAATCATTATCGTTGTCGCGTGGATGTACATCGCGCCGGTAATCGCCCCACCTGGCCGATTCACAAAGGATCGCCTTTTCAATTTCAGCAGTTCTTTTCAGGTAACGGCTAACCGCAGATTGTGGTGTTAGCAGTCCATCGTTAAAAAACCATTTTTGAACCCGATCGGCCAGAAGTATCCTGAATTCTGCATTGTCTTTGAGTTTGGTAAACAAATGGCTCGGACAATTGGGATTGTCTTCTTTAGTAACATCGAGTGTTGCGGTGGTGAATAGATGTTCGGCATCCCAACTGAAAAACCTGAAACCTTTTTCCGGCTCAACTTTATTGCGGGCAGCTACCCAGTTGTGGTGATCCCAGTCGTTGTTTCCGGCGTAAAAATTCATCAGCATATAGTCAGCCAGGTTTTCAACGTCGACCAACGGTTCGTAAGCTATGTTCCGGGTTCCGTCGGGATTATTTCCCTGGATTTTCTGGTAGGCTGCTGCAGTGGTCAATCCACTGTTCGCCATTGCCATCATGTTGTTCCAGGTTTTGAGGTCGCCATTCGAAACCTCGGCATAATCTTTAATCACGTCAAAATCGTCAGCTTTTCCTTTCAGGTAAGTACCCATAAAATCTTCATCAAGCCGCTCACACAGGTTATACATGCCCCAGTAAATCCCGTTCAGAAATAAATGGACAAACTTGTTGTGGGCCGAAGGGTATCCCATAACCAATTGGGTGTCTTTTCCCCAACTATCCTGAACATATTTGGGTGATTTTCGTTCGGTCGCGCTCCAATGCAGCCAGGTGTAGCCAAAGTTTGCCCGGAGGACAAGCGAATTAAATTGGGTTGTTGCATCCGGTTCACTAAAAACCGGGAAGTCGAGCTTGGTAGGCCCATATTCGTTTTTGAATTCGAGGCGAAACGAATGTTTGGGCGTTTTTTCAGGAACACGGCTTGCCCCGCCATGCAATTGAAGAGCACAATTCACCTGAAACCAGTTCTGGTCTTTTGGATCGTAATATTCTACCGATACGGGACGTTCCCAACCTTCGCCAACACCCTTTCCACTTGGACAGGTGTAAATGTAAATCCCGCCAGTTTCAGGATCGGTACTGTGTGAAAAAATATTGTCGGGATCGGTAACAATTGATATACTTGGTAAATCAAGAAAAGCAGCTTCAAACTTCGGTTTGTAAGATAGGTTCATGCAAATTTCCGGGTCCATCTCATAGTCAGCGGGGGCAATTCCCGGAATTGCGTCAAAGTTTCCCCATTCAGCCGGATATCCTTTGGGATGATTGGTCTGCTTCAGAATACTGTCGGTGAAAAAATAGGTATTGCTCACTACCATACTGGTTTCCGATCCGTTTTTAACAGCAACAGCACTCAGCGGAGTGGTTGTTTGTATTCGGATGGGTTGCTGATACAGGATCCCCTTTTGTACAGTAGGACGGATTCCATTGGTGGTATAATAAATTTTGGTATCGGGATCAGGAGTTTCAATCGAAACCGAAAAAGCTTCAGTATAATATCCTCGTGGTTGACTGAAGACTGGCAACTGAACTTTATTCCCCAAAATATTTTTAGTTCCCGGAGTTGGCTGATCAAAAAATACGGGCTTCCCATTGTACAATCCGTATGAAATATTTTCTTCCTGAGTGGGATATTGCGGAGAAAATGAGCTGATGATTGTATTTCCATTGGTTGCTACCAGAGCCAAAAACTCACCTGAACCAGAAAGCTTAAAATTGGTGTGTAGTTTTTTTGCCGGATCGATTCGGTTTTTTTCGGAAGCAAATACAATCAAAAATTTTCCGGCATCCAGATTCACATCCGGAAATTTCCATTTGGTCAGCATTTGTGGGTTATCGGTGAGGAAATATCCTTTCAGGCTGACAGTAGTTTCTCCCGTATTCTGAATTTCAATCCAGTCCGAAAATTCCTGATCATCATCCTGAAGGTTACTGCTGTTTATAGCCATAATTTCGGAAATAACAAGATTTTCTGCAGCAGATAATTTTGCGGAGAAAAGGCATAATAATAGAAGAAGAGGGAAAAGTGCTTTCAGGCTCATGGTTTAGGATAACAAGAGAATAAAGCGCGGAAGTTAGTAAAAATATAATTGGGTAATTCCCGGATAAAACCTCAATAAATAGAAACTTTTTAGAAAATAACCACTGATTTTAGTAACCCTTCTGACCTGTTTTTCGAATCAATGAATAAAGTTAACCTTAAAACTGGATGCTATGGATGAAAATCTGATTGCCCTTGCGTCATTACCCTATTCCAAAGCTGAAATTTTGCGGTCGTTGCTTGAGGCAGAAGGAGTTGAATGTTTGCTTGAAAATGTTGATTTTCTTCAGGATGCGATGGATACCGGAGTTCAGATCCGAATTCGCGAGCAAGATGCGAAACAGGCTTTTCCAATTCTGGAAAAAATGTTGGGAAAAGTATTTAGCGATCAAACCAGGAACGAGAACTATGTGCTGGTGCCAATTGATTTTTCAACCTATTCGCTGAAAGCCGCCCTTGTAGGATTTGATGTAGCGGAAAAAATGGGATCCAAAATGGTATTGTATCATTCGAGTCCGAGGCCTGAGTATTTAACTATTCCATATTCTGATGTGATCGTTTATGATTCAGCGCTTTTTTTGAATTATGAAATGACTGAAAAAGCCACCAGTAAAAAATTTGAAGCGTTTCTAAACGAGTTAACATTAAAGATCGACCATCATAGATGGAAATTAGCCAAGCCTGAATACATTATTAAAGTTGGAGAGCCTGAAGATGATATCCTTTCCTACATTAAAGTTCATCCGCCAAGACTGATTGTAATGGGAATCAGAGGTGGTGATGCACAAATTGGAGATTTCATAGGATCGACTACTGCAAGTGTAATTTTTAACATCAAGTCACCAGTTTTGGCAGTACCGGAAAATGCCCCTGACGACTGGCTTAAAAGTTTCAAGACAGTGGTGTATGCCACCAATTTCGAAGCCCATGATTTTGTAGCCATCGACAAGTTACTTAAAATTGTTAAACCGTTCGATACCAAAGTAATTTGTCTGCATGTCAATCAGAATAACAATGGTTGGCTGGATGAAGCCATGCTCGAAGGGATGCGTGAGGCGCTTTGTGAGAAATATCCTTATGCGGGTTTCGATTGCCGCCTGATTCACAATAAAAATCTGCCCGAAGCCATTGATAAGTTTATTCAGGAAAATCACATTGATGTTTTGGCATTAACGACCCATCGGAGGAATTTGCTAACCCGCTTGTTCAATCCAAGTATTGCCCGGGAATTAGTCCTTCATACCCAAACTCCTTTGCTGATTTTTAATGCCTGATGATTAATGATTCAGGAGTCGTTTAAAAATTAAGCAAAATCTATTTTGCCCGTCGGGCATTGATGTCAATAGAAAAGAATGATTCTAAAGCCCTTTGTCCGTTAGGGCATTAACAGATAACCGATTAATTCTCTACGGGAAATTTATTTGGGTGGTATCCCTTTTCTATTGATATTAATCTGGTATTTAATTTTTTTGAAGCCCGATTCTTTTCCCTGCAGGCGTCCGAAAGGAGATTAAAACTTTGTTAGGCTTTATTTCGCGGACGGGTTTCAAATCGTTTCATTATTTAACCCAGGGCGACATTCGTTCCTCACTTGCCCCGGGCTACCAATATTTCGCCCATACTGGGCTGAATCCCAAGCTCCTTCACCTTATTTTTTAGACCAAACCTTAGTAGAAATTATTCGCACAAGTTCATGTAACCTTATTAACTTGGGGTATTTCAAAAGTTATCTATTCAATTTAATATTGAACTCAGGCTATTACAGTTTTACGTCACTTACCGCTACTCCAATGTAAGAGTCAGCAGTGCCGTAGTATAAAAACCATTTGTTTTTGAAGTACACCAGTCCTTCGCCAAAAACAGTTCCGGCTTTGTACTGACCGGTCTGTTCGTGTGGTAAAGTCGGTTTCAGAATGTTTGTTTCCGAACGTTTCAACACCATTTCAGGATTAGCCGCATCAATTAATGCCTGACCGACTGAATAAGTCCCTCTCGGAAGCTTTGGATCGGCATTGTCGCCGTCCGAGTTTTTACCGTTGTACAACAGCAAAATACCTTTATCAGTCAACAAAGCCGGGGGGCCGCATTCGGTTAACGCGCTGTCGAAATATCCAGCTCGTGGTGCAAATACTTTCCTGAGATTTCCTTTTTCATCCAGATTGGGATACCAGTCGATGAGGTTATCGGATATAGCCAGGTTTACCAAATTCTCGCCCCAGTAGAGGTAATATTTACCCTTGAATTTAGCGACGGTCTGTTTCCCGTTTTTCATCTGAGTTACGATTGATCCGGATTTGGTGGCCATATTCAGGAATTTTCCGTTGTATGCTTTGGCAAAGGCGGGGCCTTTTTTTTGCCAGTGAATCAAATCTTTTGATGTGGCTACCGACAGTCGTGGGGTATCGTAATTCCAACTGGTGTACAACATCACAAACAAACCCTCTTCGGTTTGAACCACCCGTGGATCTTCGCATCCGCCCATGTGGTCGTATTTCGCAAATTCGTCATTATCGGGATACAAAACCGGAGTGGGATAGTAGTCAAAATGAATGCCGTCGGTGCTCGAAGCCAAACCAATGCGCGAAGTGCGACCTCCCAGGTGTGCTTTTGGATTGTCTTCGCAGCGGGTTAACAGAAACACTTTTCCATCGTGCACAATAGCAGCAGGATTAAACACATCGGCACGCTGCCATTTGATCTGGGTTTTCTTTACCGGACAGAAAAAGGTTTTGGTAGAGTCGGCCCCAAGTATGGGGTTTTCTTTTGGTTTGGTAAACCCTGAAAGACCCCACGATGTATCGATTTTGACAGTTTGACTGAACCCGGAGAATGATGTGACAACAAGGAACAGCAGAATTGCTGAAGCGATAGACTTGGACAGGGTTTTCATAGGAAGCTTTATTAAGTTATTTCGGAGGTTAAAGATGTAAATTTTATACCAAATTAGACGGACTGGTCATCTTGAAAACAGATAGAATCAAAATTCGTTTGGCAACTAAAAAATCCCGACTCTTTCCAAAGCCGGGATTTTTCTTTATAACTATTGAATGACAATCAATGACTACTGAATGACTTCCTAATTCGCCGATTCAAACTGTTTCAGGAACCGGACATCGTTCTCGAAGAAATGGCGGATATCTTTGATTCCGTATTTCAGCATGGTAATGCGTTCAATTCCCATTCCAAAGGCAAAGCCGGTGTATTTTTTACTGTCGATGTTGCAGGCTTCCAAAACGTTGGGGTCAACCATTCCGCAACCCAGGATTTCGAGCCAGCCAGTATATTTACAAACATTGCAACCTTCACCACCACAAATGGAACAGCTTACATCCATTTCGGCTGAAGGTTCGGTAAACGGAAAGTACGACGGGCGCAGTCGGATTTGAGATTTTTCGCCGAAAAGCTCGCGGGCAAAATAAAGCAAGGTTTGCTTCAGGTCGGCAAACGAAACGTTTTCGTCCACATACAAACCTTCAATCTGATGGAAAATGCAGTGCGAGCGGGCTGATATGGCTTCATTCCGGAAAACACGTCCGGGGAAAATAGCACGGATCGGCGGCTGGGTTTTTTCCATGACCCGAATTTGCACACTCGATGTATGTGTGCGAAGTAAAACATCAGGATTTTTTTCGATAAAAAAGGTATCCTGCATGTCGCGGGCCGGGTGTTCGGGCGGGAAATTCAAGGCTGAAAAAACGTGCCAGTCATCTTCAATCTCAGGACCTTCGGCAATGGTGAAACCAAGCCGTGTAAAAATGTCGATCATTTCATTTTTCACAATCGACAACGGATGTCTACTGCCTAACCGGATTGGTTCACCGGGCATAGTGAGGTCAATCCCGGATTCTTCCTGTTCGGTAGCTTCAAAATTATCTTTTAGCTCGTTAATTTTAGTAACGGCGAATTCTTTCAGATCGTTAATGGCCTGTCCAACCTCTTTCTTCAGTTCGGCAGGTACATCTTTGAATTCGTTAAAAAGCTGCCCTACCAGTCCCTTTTTGCTGATATATTTAATACGTAGTTCTTCCACTTCTTCTTTGGCCGAAACCGAAGCTTTTTCAATTTCTTCCTTTAATGCCTTGATTTTGTCTAACATCTGCTTCGTGCTATAAATTGAGCGACAAAGATAATGATTCAGTTTTTAGCCTTGTCAATTTAAACGGGGTTATTTTTTTATTTTGGATATGGTAAATTTGATATCCTTCAACGGACGGTTGTTTTTATCGGTTGGTTGTTCCGCTATCTGATCGATTACTTCCATGCCTTCGATGACTTCGCCAAAAATGGTGTAGTTATTATCCAGCGATGGATATCCGCCAATGGTCGTGTAAGCTTTCCGTTGTTCATCCGAAAACCTGATCGGAGGTAATTGTTTGTTTTCTTTCTCAACGGCTTCACGAAGAGCGTTGATTCTTGCATTGATTTCGTTTTGTTTTCCTTCGGCGCCTAGTTGGCTGAGCTCGGCCTGAATAGCCTTAATTTTCGTTTGCATCAGGTTTGTTTTCCTTGTATTTTCAAGTTTTGTCTGCAAAGAATCAAGTTCCCCGTTTCTGAAAACTCTTCCCTGCATCAGATAGAACTGGGCAGCAGATGACCGTTTTTCAGGATTGACCTGGTCACCCTCACGTGCTGCAGCCAAAACACCTCTCCGGTGATAAAACTTCGGATTAAATTCTGCAGGAATGGTATAGCCAAGATCGCCATTTCCAAGTAGTTTTCCGGGTTCTGCATTTTTAGAATCAGGATCTCCTCCCTGAATCATAAATTTTTTGATCACACGATGGAAAAGCAAATCGGTATAAAAACCTTCTTTCGTAAGCTTAATAAAGTTATCGCGGTGAAGCGGGGTTTCGTTGTAGAGTTTAATCTTAATCGTACCGAATTCGGTAACAATCTGAAACTTAGTTTCACGCTTCTTTTTCGATACACCGAATGAAATGTTTATGAAAAAACATGTACAAACGAACAAAACGACTAATTTCTTCATATTTATAGTTTGAGCACCTATTTAATTGATCCTTTTTGTAAGCTGAAACAAAGATAATCAAATCAGGAACCGAATAAAAATTCACGTATTTGTTGTATTTTGGCTAGTCATTCTGCTTGTGTCTTGAACTCTGAACATTTTATATGGAAAAGCTAACCATTGATGACCATCAGTTTCTGGAAAGATTAAATCTGTCGCATGTTGAGACTATTTTCAACGCCATTGATCAGAACCGTAAATTTTTGAGAAAATGGTTGCCGTTTGTTGATTTTACATTTAAGATTTCCGATACCGAACGATTTGTTAAGTCGGTACTGGAAAAAACCTCTTCCAACCGAGACGAAGTATACGTAATTTGGTATAAGTATGAATTTGCAGGCCTCATTGGATTTAAAGATATTGACAGGGTCAATGATAAAATTGAAATAGGATATTGGTTAATTGAAAAAATGACCGGTAAAGGAATCGCAACGTCAGCAACACGAAAAATGGTGAATCTGGCTTTTCGAAATATGGAAATGAATCGGGTACAAATCAAATGTGGTGTTGGTAATGAAAAGAGTTCGGCTATACCCCGAAGACTTGGCTTTTTTTATGAAGGAATCGAACGAAATGGAGAACGACATAATCATTCATATCTCGATCTGGAAGTTTACAGTTTGCTTAAACGGGAATGGGCAGAAACGCTTTTTTAGAAGTAATCCGAACAAATGTTAAGTTAATGTTTAAAATTCGAAAAGGAATATTTATCTGATTATCTGATTTAAATTGCAGATTAATAGGCAGTAATGTTTCTTTTCTGATCAACGAACCCTCCAAAGTGTTAATAATCCTTATTTCTGGCGCATAAATCAACTTTAGACTATAATAATTAATTGGTCGAATATTTTATTTTATACTTTTGCCGAGTGCTATCCAAATTCTTTAGTCAATAAATTATTTGGACTTAATCAGAAAAACAATGGAAAACAAATCAATTCGCCGGACCTTATATAAAGTGCTTCGGAAAACAGGAGTGAAGCGCGATCAGATAACCCTTGATGCTTCATTTAATGATGACCTGAACTTTGACCAGCTTGATTGGGTCCTTTTTGTCTATTATCTTGAGGGGTTTTTCAAAATTCGCTTTGAGGATCATGAGTTAAGGAACCTGTCACAGGTGAATGATACTTTAGAAATGGTTAACAAAAGAACCTGTATCGGATTTCAATAAAATTTAAGAAAGCAAAGTAAAGGTATCCGTCGAATTGAGTTATTTACTTACTGGAACTGAATTCTTATTTGAATCCGCAAAACAATGCTAAAAATTGGAGACACCGGTGATGTAAAAGCAGATATTATGCTTAAAAACTTGTCGTTTATTGAAAAATTATTTTCGAAAAAATAACAAATAATGGCCTTTCATTTACAAAATGGTATCATTCAGAAACAAAATTGGCCAGTTCAAGAAAATTATACTTTTTCGTGGCAAATAATTCTTTTAAGTGTCTATTTTTGTTGGAAAGAGAACGCATCCATTTCATAAATAATACGTTTTATTAAGTGCCAATTCACCTCAGGAGCACAAAAGGAAAGTCGATCAAATATTTGATTGACTTTTTTCTTTTTACATTTTTCGATTCTTCTGCTTCTTTAAAACTTTTAATATACTTTTGTTTAAAATCATAGTTATGCCGAAGTTTAAACGAATTCTGCTCAAACTGAGTGGAGAATCCCTAATGGGTGAACAACAATATGGTATTGATCAGCAAAGACTTGCTGATTATGCCGAACAGATTAAGGAAATTGCAGATCTTGGTGTCCAGATTGGTATTGTTATAGGAGGTGGCAATATATTTAGAGGATTGAGCGGAGCAACAAAAGGTTTCGATAGGGTAAAAGGAGATCAAATGGGTATGCTTGCAACTGTAATTAACAGTCTGGCATTAAATTCAGCTCTTCAGGGTGTCGGATGTAAATCGCGTGTTTTGACTGCTATCAGGATGGAGCCGATCGGAGAGTTTTATTCAAAAGTCAGAGCCATGGAATTATTGGAGCAAGGAGAAGTTGCCATATTTTCTGCAGGTACCGGAAATCCATATTTCACTACTGACACCGGCTCTTCTTTGCGGGGAATTGAAATTGAGGCTGATGTAATGCTAAAAGGAACAAGGGTTGATGGCATATATACCGCTGATCCGGAGAAAGATCCAACGGCAGTTCGATTTGAAAAAATTTCGTTTGACGAGATCTATCAAAGGGATCTTAAAGTAATGGATCTTACCGCCACTGCCATGTGTAAGGAAAATAATTTGCCAATCATTGTTTTTAATATGGACGTAAAAGGTAATCTGAAAAAAGTTTTGGAAGGTCAACCCATTGGCACATACGTATATTGCTGACATTTTAAAGAATTTTTATAATTTTTTTATAAATTTTATATTTATTTAATTTTTTCTATATTTGTTGCCAGCACTTTTAATAAACGAAAAGAGTTAGTTCATATGCAGGAAGAGGTTCAAATGATTTTGGATATTTGCAGGGAGAGAATGGAACACGCGATTAGCCATCTTGATAAAGAATTGGTTCATATACGCGCCGGAAAAGCTTCTCCAAGAATGTTGGACTCAGTAATGGTTGATTATTATGGAAGCATGGTTCCAATTGTTCAAGTATCAAATATCAATACCCCTGACGCCAGAACAATTGCCATTCAACCTTGGGAAAAAACGATGATTCGTCCGATTGAAAAAGCAATTATCAATTCAAATCTGGGGTTCAATCCTGATAATAATGGTGAAATTATTCGGATTAATGTGCCGGCACCAACCGAGCAACGCCGGAAAGACATGGTGAAAACCGTGAATAAAGAAGGCGAAATCGCGAAGGTCAGTTTAAGAAGTGCAAGAAAAGAAACCAATGATAATCTGAAAAAACTCTTGAAAGAGGGTCTTTCGGAGGACATGGAAAAAGATGCTGAAGAGGTTGTACAAGAAATGATCACTGACTTCAGTAAAAGGATAGACAAAATGCTCGAGGATAAAAACCACGAGATTTTAACGATATAATTGTTTCTAGTTTTCTGTTTTCTGAACATTGTTTAATTGTTTTCATGGCTTTGAGGCGGCTTATTGAAGCCGCCTCAATTTATTTTATAAGTTTCCAATCCCCTCCTGTTGCGCTTTTTTTCTTTTTTGCCTATCCAATCCGGCTACTTCCAAAAAATTCAACCAAAATTCGAAACCTTCAGCCTTGGTCATTTCGTTATAAGTTCATAATTTCAGGAGATTTTTTGAGCGAGAGAGTTTCATTTCATGATGATGATAAATCAAATAATGAAGATCAAATGATAGGAATGGTAGATTATCATATGCATTCAGTTCTTTCAGACGGACAAGATTCTTATGAAGAAATGGTTTTGGCTGCAATTGCCAAAGGTTTGGATGAAATTGGCTTTAGTGAACACGTCTGTCTCAAGCCGGTTGACTGGGCCATCAGAATCGAGGATATTCCGGTAATGACCAGTCAGATTTTGGACCTTAAATCCAAATATGAAGGTCAAATTAAAATAAGATATGGAATTGAATTAGATTTTTTTCCTGGCCATGAACATGAATTAAAGGAAATAATTGAAAGCATTCCGGTTGACTATGTTATTGGCTCAGTTCATTTTATAGGCAATTGGAATTTTGATACCGATATGTCCCTATACGGTAAATGGTCGAACGATAAACTCTATGCAAAATATTTTCATCTGATTCAACAAGCAGCCCGGTCTGACCTGTTTGATGTTATTGGCCACATCGACATCATTAAAAAATTCAGAGTTTATCCGGAAACCAATCAGGACATACTTTTTGAAGATACCATGAAAGTTATTAAAGAACACAATCTTGTGGTAGAACTTAACACCGGTGTGCTTGACCGTCCTTGTGCTGAATTTGCACCAGGGCCAAGATTGCTGGAGTTTTGCTATAAATATAACATACCGATGACTTTGTGTTCCGATGCTCACCAAAAAGCCCAAATTGCCCGTCATTACGATTTGGCACTTGAAGTCCTTGCCCAAAACGGATTTAAAGAAATTACAGGATTTAACAATCGTATCCGGAGAATTATCAGACTCTGACTATTCAATTGCTTAATTATTCTCTAAAATCCTGAAAATTTCGTCGAGCCGTGGGGTAAGAATGATTTCTGTACGACGGTTTTTCTGAAGTGCGTCGGGTGTTTTGTTTTCATCAAGAGGGAAAAATTCAGCCCGTCCTGCAGAAGTAATTCGTTTGGGTTCAATCCCTTTGTTTTTGAGCAATATTCGGGTAACGGCGGTGGCTCGCATTACGCTTAAATCCCAGTTGTCCTTGAGCAATCCGGTTCCGCGCAACGGAACATTATCGGTATGACCTTCAATTAAAACATTAATATCAGGATTTTGTCCTAAGACTTCAGCCAGATTAGAAAGAGCTTGCTGACCTTTTGGATCAACTTCCCATTGGCCGGTTTTAAATAAAAGCTGTTCATCAAGCGAAACATAAACCTTCCCGTTTTTTTCCTGAATGGATAAACCTTTGTTGTTAAAGCCAAGCAAAGCTTCCATAACTTTCTGTTTGAGCTGTTTTACGGCCTCATCCTTTTGCTGAAGAGCAAGCTCAAGTTCCTGAAGTCGTTGACTTCTATGTTCCAATTCTGTTTGAGCTGAACTTAAAATTTCTTCACGCTTTAACAAATCAGTTTGAGCCTGTTGTAACTTTTCCATCAAATTGGCTATTTCAGCCGAGCTTCCGGTTTTCAGACTTTTTAACTGATTCTCAAGTTCGGTATTGATAAGCCCAAGCTTCTGATTACTTAACGCCGAACTTTCCAGGTTTTTTGTAACCTCATTTAAATTGTTTTTCAGCAAACTAACTTCTTTCAGCAAAGTCTCATTTTTACTCCGAAGTTCAGTGTTTTGAACTTTCAGAGTTTGGTTCTGTTCCGTAAGTGATTGAGTTGTTTGTTCACACTCCCTAAAGTTTCCAGAAAGCTGGTTGTATTTCTTTGAGGAGACACATGAAGTGATCAGTAGTACGATAAAAATGAACGACAGTTTATTCATGGCTTGAGTTTTTTAGACAGGTAAATATATGGAACTTTGATCGAACAATGGAGATGGAAGACTCAATTCTACTGAATTTTGTAGAGTGAATTCATGAATTTACCTGTATTCTGGATAAATAAAATTAGGTATAGAATGGAAGTGAGATTTAATTTTTGATTTCATGATTTATACTTTATACAGGCCATTAGTTGTATATTTGGATTCAAAATTGAAAGTTGATGATTGAACATGTGGGAAGTTTGTTGGATCAGATTAAAGATCCTTCTGAATTACGAAAGCTAAAAGTTGAGCAGTTACCTGAAGTTTGTACTGAACTGCGGGATTTTATCATTGATGTTGTTTCAACCAATCCCGGTCATTTTGGCGCCAGCCTTGGCGTTGTTGAACTTACCGTGGCCTTACACTATGTTTTCAATACCCCTTACGATTTATTAGTTTGGGATGTAGGCCATCAGGCCTATGGACACAAAATAATTACCGGCAGAAAAGATGTATTTCATACTAACCGGAAATACAAAGGAATTAGCGGATTCCCTAAACCTTCAGAAAGTATTTATGATTCTTTCGGCGTTGGCCATGCAAGCACTTCCATTTCTGCAGCACTCGGAATGTCTGTGGCGTCAAGACTAAAAGGTGAAAAGGACAGGAAAATAGTTGCTGTTATTGGCGATGGAGCTATGACTGGTGGAATGGCTTTTGAAGGATTAAATAATGCTTCGGTCAACAATTCAAACTTGTTAGTCATTCTGAATGATAATAACATGGCGATCGATCCCAGTGTTGGCGGAATGAGTGATTATCTCCTTAAAATTTCTAAATCACAAACCTATAACCGGCTTAAAAATGATATCTGGGATGTTCTTGGTAAATTAAACGGATTTGGACCCAAAGCTCGTCGTTTGGTTCAAAAAACAGAAAATGCAATAAAGACGATGTTGCTGAAACAGTCGAATTTATTTGAAGGTTTGGGCTTTCGTTATTTTGGACCTGTTGACGGTCATAACGTAATTTATCTGGCCGAAGTCCTGCAAAGTTTGAGCAAGATTCCAGGGCCTAAACTTCTTCATATTAGTACAAAAAAGGGAAAAGGATTTAAACTTGCAGAGCTCAAACAAACGGAATATCATGCCCCGGGCAAATTCAATAAAGTGACCGGAGAACTTCTCGATTGTGAATGCGTGGTTAATAAACCCCCAAAATTTCAGAATGTATTTGGGCATACCATGATTGAACTTGCTGAAATGAATGAACGTATTGTTGGTATTACACCCGCAATGCCATCAGGCTGCTCGCTTAATCTCATGATGGAAAAAATGCCCAACCGAACTTTCGATGTAGGTATAGCTGAGCAACATGCTGTAACTTTCTCTGCCGGGCTGGCTATTCAGGGTATGCTTCCATATTGCAATATTTATTCAACATTTATGCAACGGGCTTACGATCAGATTATTCATGATGTGGCCCTTCAAAACCTGCAGGTGGTGTTTTGCCTCGATCGTGGAGGAATTGTTGGAGCGGATGGACCTACCCACCATGGCGTTTTTGACCTTGCTTACATGCGATCAATTCCTAACATGATTGTAACTGCTCCGATGGACGAGCTTGAATTGCGACACATGATGTTTACCGCGCAAAACGAAAATCACGGTCCTTTCTCTATCAGGTATCCGCGTGGTTGCGGTTGCGTTATTGATTGGAGACAATCCATGGAAGCTATTCAGATTGGAAAATGCAGACAACTCTCAGAAGGAAAGGATTTGGCCATATTAACAATTGGTACTATTGGAATTCAAGCCGTTAGGGTGATAAAGATGCTTCAAAAAGATGGAATAAATGCAGCTCATTACGACATGCGGTTTGTAAAGCCTCTTGACGAAGATGCTCTCCACAACATTTTCAATAATTATAAAAAAGTTGTTACTATAGAGGATGGTGTTTTACAGGGAGGTTTTGGCAGCGCTGTTTTGGAATTTATGGCCGATAATCAGTATAGTTCTGTACTTAAAAGAATTGGCATTCCTGATCAATTTATCGATCATGGAACTACCGATGAGCTTTATCGAGAGTTAGGTCTTGATCAGCAGGGAATTTATCAGACTCTTAAATCCTTTCTGCAGAAAGGATAACATTGGCTATACTTTTTATTATGCTGTTGCGTTTATCTGGCATATCATTTAAATATTCTCACCTTGGATTTTTATTTTAAGAAACGTCGCTGGAAAATTTTACTTCTGCTGCTTGCTGTTGGCATTGGTATTGGCTCATTTTTTTATACGCATTGGCTGGTAAAAAAAATGGCCCTTGAAGAGCGTAAAAATGTTGAATTATGGGCAGAAGCCACGCAAAAACTTGCCAGTTCCGACATTAATTCCAACCTGGATATTACTTTTCTTGTGGATATCATTAATCGTAATACAAATATTCCAATTATTATTGCTGATAGTCTAGGTCGGATTGGAGAGGGAGATTCAAGGAACATTTCGTTTACCGAAGAAAATAAAGAAAGAGTATTGTCGCGCGAGTTGCTTAAAATGAAGGAACAGAATGCGCCAATCAAAATTTCAGTATCAGAGACCGAAACACAATATTTATACTACCATGATTCGGTTTTGTTGGAAAACCTGAAGTATTATCCTGTCGTTCAGTTTGCTGTTATCTTTTTGTTTATTCTGGTAGCGTATCTCGCCTTCAGTTCTTCCCGCAATGCTGAGCAGAATCAGGTCTGGGTTGGTATGTCAAAGGAAACAGCCCACCAACTCGGAACACCTATTTCATCGTTAATGGCCTGGGTCGAATTGCTGAAAATGCAAAATATCGATGAAAATCTGATTCAAGAATTTGAGAAAGATACCCAGCGGCTGCAAAAAATAACTGAGCGTTTTTCAAAGATTGGTTCCGTTCCGGAACTTCTTCCGACTGATGTTGCAGAAACCATTCGTTCAACGGTTGAATATCTGATAACCAGATCATCGGGAAAAGTAAAGTTTATCATGGATTTTGACCAGCAAAAAAAATGTGTAGCCCCAATGAATGCTTCATTATTTAGTTGGGTAATTGAAAATCTCTGTAAAAATGCGATTGATGCCATGAATAACAGTGGTACCATTCAACTTTCAATGGCTGAGAAGAATGGCCAGATCATAATTGACATTTCTGATACGGGGAAGGGAATAGCCAAAGCTTATTACAAAACGGTTTTTCAGCCGGGTTTTACAACAAAAAAAAGAGGTTGGGGGCTGGGACTTTCTTTGGCCAAACGTATTGTAGAAAATTATCATAAGGGAAAGATCTTTTTAAAACAATCTGAAATCAATAAAGGAACAACCTTCCGGATCATTTTAAATAAGTGATAACTTATTAACAATACAGATTAGCATTAAGCTGCTGATTACAAATATTTTATCTGCACTAAATGGTATTGGTGTGATTCGTTGTTAAAAAAATCAATATATTTTCCACGTTTGTATATTTTTTATACTTTTGCAAAACTTTTTTCAGGCAATGAGCATACTATCATTCTATAACATTGCATTCAAAGGTCTTTCACAAGGGAAGCACATTTTTGATTACGAAGTTGAGGACAAATTCTTTTCTGAGTTTGAGGGTGGAATTGTTGAAGAAGGTAAGGTAACTGTTCGGATTACACTTGAAAAGCAGAGTTCACTGATGATCCTTGGATTTGATGTGGAGGGAAATGTTCATGTTCAATGCGATCGTTGCCTGGAAATGTATGATCAGCCAATTAAAAGCCATGAACGAATTTTTGTAAAGTTCGGAGAAAAGGAGTTTAATGAAGGCGATGACGTAATCTGGGTCAGTGTGAACGATTATCAATTGAATGTCGCACAGCTGATCTATGAGTTTGTTTGTTTGGCAGTACCGATTAAAAAGGTTCATCCTGATGATGAAAATGGAAATTCCACCTGTGAACCGGAAATGATCGAAAAGCTGGATAAATATATTGTCAGGGAAGAGGAAAACAACCCAATCTGGAATGATTTAAAGAAATTATTAGATAACGAATAAAGATAAGTTAAGATGGCACATCCAAAACACAGGGTATCAAAAACCCGCAGAGACAAAAGAAGAACACACTACAAAGCAACTCCTGCAACACTTGCAGCATGTTCAAATTGTGGCACAACTGTTAAATATCATACTGTATGTCCTGAATGTGGATATTACAGGGGTAAGTTGGCAATCGAAAAAGACGTTACTGTTTAAAGACTTCCTATTATGGTCAGAAGAGCTAAGGTTCTTCTGATCTTTTTTATACCCTCCCATTTAATATTTGAACAATTTAATTAATTGTTTTAAAAGGAGTTAGGCGAAATTTTGCCTGATTTTACTTTGCTAATCAGTTTTTTCATTCTAACTTGCGGCGCAATTAATTTTCCTGATTTCGTGCAGTTATATTTGGTTATTCTGTGCTGTTTTGAGGATGTATCGGTTTAAATAGATTTGAATTAAAAATTTTGTTATGGATAAAATTCGTGCTGCAATTACAGGTATTGGAGCATTTCTGCCAGAGTATCGTTTAACCAACGAAGAGTTAAGCACGCTGGTTGAAACTTCTGATGAATGGATTATGCAGCGTATCGGCATTAAAGAACGCCGGATATTGAAAGAAGATGGTTTGGCAACCTCTGATATGGGAACTGCCGCTATTAAAGAGTTACTCGAAAAAACCGGTACAAAACCTGAAGAAATAGATCTTTTAATTTGTGCAACAATAACACCGGATAATCCACTTCCTGCGACAGCCAATATAATCAGTTTTAAGGTGGGTTTAATTAATGCCTGGAGTTTTGATCTTGTTGCTGCCTGTTCAGGATTTGTTTATGCTTTAACCACAGGAGCAAAATTTATTGAAAGCGGCCAGTATAAAAAGGTAATTGTTTTAGGCGCCGATATGATGTCGTCAATTACGAATTACAAGGACCGGACTACCTGTCCGTTATTTGGCGATGGTGCCGCGGCTGTATTACTCGAACCTACGACCGAAGATTTTGGAGTGATCGATCACATCAATCGTGTTGATGGTTCAGGAAGTCAATTCCTTCAGGTAAAAGGAGGCGGTTCATTACGTCCGGCAAGCTACGAAACCATCGATAATGATGAGCATTTTGTCTATCAGGAAGGTCAGGCTGTATTCAAAATGGCGGTTTCGAACATGGCTGATGTCGCTGTTGAAATGATGGAAAAGCACCAGGTTAGCCGTGAAGAACTAAAATGGTTTGTCCCTCACCAGGCCAATATGAGGATTATCGATGCGGTTGGCAGGCGAATGGGGATTGGGAAAGAGCAGGTCATGGTGAATATTCAAAAATATGGAAATACCACCGCTGCAACAATTCCGCTTTGTTTATACGATTACGAAAATCAACTAAAAAAGGGAGATAAAATCATATTGGCTGCTTTTGGCGCTGGTTTTACATGGGGCAGCATTTATCTGAAATGGGCCTACGATCCTAAATAACGAGTTATTTCACACCATTCTAAAGCAATCTGATTATGGGAAAACTGATTATCAGAAGTCACGAAGAATTTGAAAGTCGTGTAGGTCAGGAACTTGGCACCTCAACGTACATGACTGTTACTCAGGAACAGATCAATAAGTTTGCTGATGCGACCTTCGACCATCAATGGATTCATGTTGATGAGGAGAGGGCAAAAAGAGAAGGAGCGTTTGGAGGTACTATTGCTCATGGTTATCTCACACTATCTCTTTTACCCTATATGTGGGATGAGATTATTCAGGTTGAAAACATTAAAATGCTGGTCAACTATGGAATTGACGATTTCAGGTTTAATCAGCCGGTGTTAGTCAATAGCAGAATCAGAACAAAAGTGATCTTGCGGTCAGTTACCAACCTTAGGGGGATTACAAAAATCCAGTTGGATATTGCTATGGAAATTGAAGGGAACCGCAAACCTGCCTTTGAAGGAACGATGACTTTCCTTTACCATTTCATAAAATAGGAATTCCAATCTTTAAAATATTCAACGCATTTCAATCGGAATGCGTTTTTTTTTGTGCTGTACCTGTATTTTTAAATTATCAGTTGGCAAACAAAGATTTGCAATAGCTATATTTGGAGTTCGTTCATAAAAAACAAAAATCTATGGCAAAAGAAACCCACGAAATCAATCCGCAGGTAATTAACCTGATTGCAATAGGAACCCGGATTACCGGAGATCTTCTTTCTGATGGCGATATTCGGATTGATGGCGAATTAACTGGTAATATCGATACGAAAGGAAGATTGGTCATTGGCGCTTCAGGCAGAGTATTGGGCGATATTAAATGCAAAAGTTGTGAAATATCCGGAACGCAAAAAGGTAAAATCTTTATTAATGAACAGCTTTCGCTTAAAGCTTCGTCAACTGTTACAGGCGATATTGTGACCGGAAAATTATCGATTGAACCCGGGGCTTATTTTGCCGGAACCTGCACAATGGGCGATGATTCCGCAGATAATGAATCCAAATAAATATCAGAAACCGAAGAAACAATTTGACCATTTTATCCGGTATTCGAGTTTAGCATTTGAAATGATAGTCATTATGGGAGCCGGGGTTTGGCTGGGTGTAAAACTCGATCAATGGCTCAATATGAGTTTCCCTGTCTTTACTCTTTGCCTGATGATCCTTTCGGTAATTGGGGCAATTTATCATGTCATCCGGAAATTTTTATAACAATCAATGACTGTTCAACATCAATCGATCCTTCTATGAAACAATTCCTAATTAAATCAACTATACTGACTATCGGTGTATTTCTTATTGGTGCAGCTCTTTATACTACTGTTTTAAAATCGTACTTTTTTTCATTGTTACCCTTTGTAGTTCTCTTTTTCTATGTAGTAACCAACCTGGTTCATGCTTATTTCTTAACGATTGCCGATAAGGCGAATTCGAGATTTACTTCAAAATATATGGCCGTTAATTACATCAAAATGTTCTTTTATTTGTTGGTAGCCATTGTTTTTGTGGTTTTAAACAGAGAAATTGCTAAAGTTTTTGTTGCAAATTTCCTACTTCTATACATCATATATACTATTTTTGAAGTGAATGAATTTTTAAAGAAAATTAAGCAGAAGAGCTAGACGAAAACCTTTAAGTTGTAGACAGTTTAATCATTAAAAAAATTAATTTTGTTGCTGCCAGAATTCAACGCGAATAAAATGACAAGAAATATACGATCCTTCATATTTATACTTTTTATCCTCTTTTTAAGTGCCGGATTCACCCATGCTCAAGAGGCTGAAATACCGGTTAGCGAAGGCGAACATGCAGAAAAGTTTGATGCCGGTAAATTTGTAATCGAGCATGTTTCGGATGCTTACGAATGGCATATTGCCACTTTTGGCCATACACATATCAGTATTCCTCTGCCCATTATTCTTTACAGTTCAAATCAGGGCTGGAACTTTTTTATGTCCTCCAAATTCCATCATGGCCACGAAACCTACAAAAATTTCAGAATTGAACTTGAAGGCAAAAACGAAGGCAAAATTGTTGAATTAAATCAGGAAGGAAATGTTGTTGGTTTACCTATCGATTTATCCATTACAAAAACAGTTGCAGGAATATTTGTTAGTGTAATCATCCTGTTGCTGATTTTCCTGAATATTGCAAAAGCAGCCAAACAACGAGCCAATCAGGCACCAGCAGGAATGCAGAACCTTTTCGAACCCATTATCCTGTTTGTGCGTGACGATATCGCCAAACCCGCTATCGGAGAGAAAAAGGTTGAAAAATTTATGCCATTTCTATTAACTGTATTTTTCTTTATCCTGATTAATAACTTACTGGGATTAATTCCTGTTTTTCCGTTTGGGGCAAATGTTACTGGCAATATTGCAGTGACTCTGGTACTTGCAATCTTTACTTTCATAATAACCACTTTCAGTACCAACAAACATTACTGGAAAGAAATATATAATCCGGATGTACCCTGGTGGTTAAAATTTCCTGTTCCGCTAATGCCTATCGTTGAGCTTACCGGTGTACTTACAAAACCATTTGTATTGATGATCCGTCTTTTTGCCAACATGCTTGCCGGTCACCTCATTGTTACCGTGTTTGTAAGTTTAATATTTATTTTCGCACGGCTGTTTGGCATTGAGGCAGGTTTGGGTATTTCGGTGGTATCTGTTTTATTTTCTGTTTTTATGCTGATGCTCGACATCCTGGTATCGTTTGTACAGGCCTATGTGTTTACATTTTTATCAGCCATGTATTTTGGTATGGCTTCACCTGAACATCATTAATTTCAATATATCTTAAACAATTATCATTATGACTTCATTATTCATCTTTTTACAAGAATCAGCAAGTTTAGCAGTAGGACCGATGGGAGCTGCAATTGGTGCCGGTTTAGCTGCGATTGGTGCCGGTATCGGTATTGGTCGTATTGGTGCAAGCGCCATGGAAGCAATTGCCCGTCAACCTGAAGCAGTTGGAGACATTCGTGCCAACATGATTGTTTCTGCGGCATTTATTGAAGGCGTTGCATTCTTTGCCGTCATCATCTGTGCTTTGGTAATTTTTATTTAAGAAATTTTTGTTTTGTGGTCCACTCCCGGGGTTGCCGGGAGTAAGGACCGCTATTAACCAACAATCACACCACTATGGGATTTGTAACTCCGGATTACGGTACAATATTTTGGATGCTCATCATTTTTGGGATCGTTCTGTTTATCCTGAAAAAATTTGCCTGGGTACCCATATTGAAAGCATTAAAAGATCGCGAGAAATCGATTTCAGATGCCTTGAATTCTGCCGAAAAAGCCCGAAAGGAAGTTGCCGGGTTAAAAGCCAGTAACGATCACATCATTGCTGAAGCCCGAAGAGAAAAAGATATTATTCTGAAGGAAGCCCGCGACATTAAAGATAAAATTGTTGCTGAAGCAAGAGTTCAGGCTAATGCTGAGGCTCAAAAAAGTATTGAGAATGCCAAACAGCAGATCAATGCTGAAAAAACTGCTGCCATTAATGATATTAAACAACAGGTCGCCGAACTTTCGGTTATGATTGCTGAAAAAATAATCAGAAAACAGTTGGAAAATCCCAGTGAACAGGAACGGTTGGTTGAGGATCAGTTAAAAGACCTGAAGTTGAAATAAATGTATGGATCAAAGTAAAATAAATACCCGGTACGCCAAGGCATTTTTCACTTTAGCAAAGGATAAAGGCCTCACCTCTGAACTCAGGATAGATGCAGGACTAATTGCTAATGTTTGTGCTTCCAGCATTGATTTTAATTTACTGATTGAAAGTCCTATTGTAAAAACCTCCCAAAAGGTGAAGGCCATTAAGAGTATTTTTACTGGTAAGGTAAATGTATTATCGCTTAATTTCCTGATACTTATTGCCGAAAACAATCGTGAAAAAAATATTCCCGGAATTTTCAGGAACCTGGAAGAATTATATCGCAAAGAAGAAGGGGTTAAAACTGCAGTGATAACCAGTGCCCAATCTTTGGATGATGCTGTCATCAACCAGATCAGCCAGATACTTGAAGCTGAATTCAATTCAAAAGTTGAACTGAGTCAAAAAGTTAACACTGAATTAATTGGTGGTTTTGTACTTCGGGTCGAAGACAAACAATACGATGCCAGCGTATCAACCCAGTTGAAAAAAATAAAAGAAAAATTGCTGCAAACAGAATTGAAATAGATAACAAAAGAAAAACCAGAATAAAATGACAAATATAAAACCTGCTGAAGTTTCAATGATACTCCGGCAACAACTTGAAGGCTTTAAAAGTCAGGCTGAATTGGAGGAAGTAGGAATTGTGCTTCAGGTTGGAGACGGTATTGCCCGTATTTACGGTCTTTCAAATGTTGAATCGAACGAGATGATCGAATTTGATTCAGGAGTAAAGGGTATCGTATTAAACCTTGAAGAAGACAATGTTGGTGCAGTAATTCTGGGTCTTACCAAAGAAATTAAAGAAGGCGATACCGTTAAAAGACTTCGTCGCACAGCTTCTATCGAGGTTGGAGAAGGATTGCTGGGACGTGTTATCAACACCCTTGGCGAAGCCATTGACGGAAAAGGAATGATTACCGGTGAAAAATTAGTAATGCCTCTTGAACGGAAAGCCCCCGGGGTAATTTTCAGGCAAGGGGTTTTTCAACCATTACAGACCGGATTGAAAGCTATTGATGCCATGATTCCGATCGGGCGTGGCCAGCGCGAATTGATTATTGGCGACCGTCAGACTGGTAAAACTGCCGTCGCCATCGATACGATTATTAACCAGCGTGATAATTTTGAAGCAGGGAAACCAGTATATTGTATCTATGTTGCCATAGGACAAAAAGGATCAACCGTGGCAAACCTTGCCCATACACTTGAAAAGCATGGTGCAATGGATTATACGGTAATCGTTTCAGCTACGGCTTCCGATCCTGCTGCCCTTCAGTTTTATGCACCTTATGCAGGCGCTGCCATTGGCGAATTTTTCCGTGATACCGGCCGCGATGCCCTGATTATTTACGATGATCTTTCGAAACAGGCGGTTTCCTATCGTGAAGTTTCCTTGTTGTTGCGCCGTCCACCAGGCCGAGAAGCTTATCCGGGCGATGTGTTTTACCTTCACTCAAGACTACTTGAGCGTGCTGCAAAAATTATTCACTCAGACGAAATGGCTGCCAAAATGAACGATTTACCCGATTGCCTGAAAGACAGGGTGAAAGGCGGTGGCTCGTTAACAGCACTTCCGATTATTGAAACCCAGGCAGGTGACGTATCAGCATATATTCCGACGAACGTAATTTCGATTACCGATGGCCAGATTTTCCTCGAGTCCAACTTATTTAACTCGGGAGTTCGACCTGCTATTAACGTAGGTATTTCTGTTTCGCGGGTGGGTGGAAATGCCCAGATCAAATCGATGAAGAAGATTGCCGGAACGTTGAAACTTGATCAGGCTCAGTTCCGCGAATTGGAGGCATTCTCTAAATTTGGTTCAGATTTGGACGCTGCGACCATGAGGGTTCTGGATAAAGGCCGTAAAAATGTTGAAATTCTGAAACAGCCACAGTACGCTCCATTTAAAATTGAACATCAGGTTGCAATTATCTATTGCGGCGTAAAAGAGCTTTTGCGTGATGTTCCGGTGGACAAAGTCAAGGCCTTTGAAGCCGATTTCCTTGAATTGATGGAAATGCAGTACCGTGGCATCCTTGATCAGATTAAAGCCGGAAAATGGTCTGACAATGAAACACAGGGAATTGAAAAAGCCGCCGCCGAGGTTGCTGAAAGATATTCAGAAAAACTGTAATTGTACTTGACCAAATTGAAAACTCATTGACTGCATAAATGGCCAACTTAAAAGAAATACGAACCCGGATAACTTCGGTAAAAACAACGAGACAGGTAACCAGCGCCATGAAAATGGTGTCGGCGGCTAAACTTAAAAAAGCTCAGGATGCGATTCTTCAGATTCGTCCGTATGCCGAGAAACTGTCAGATTTGCTTTCGTCTTTAAGTTCTACATTGGATAATGCCGATAATTCTGTTTTTACTGAACAACGGATTCCGGAAAAAGTATTGATTGTACTGGTTAGCTCAAACCGGGGATTGTGTGGCGGGTTTAATTCCTACATCACCAAGAAAGCGATGTATCTTGCTAAGACCGTATATAAAAAGCAACTGGATGCCGGTCATGTTCATTTTTTGGTCATTGGCAAGCAGGGTGGAAAAGTACTTCGTTCATACCAGTTTCAGTCGGTTGGAGATAAAAATTACCTGTATGATAATCTGACTTTTGATCAGGTTTCTGAAGTCGCCCAGTCAATCATGGCTGATTTTCTGGGACATAAATACGACCGGGTCGAACTGGTTTATAATAAGTTTGTTAATGCCGCTTCGCAGGAATTGGTGAGCGAACAATTTTTACCGGTTTTACCTGCAGTAGTTGATCTGAAAAAAGTTGTTAACCGGAATTATATTTTCGAACCAAGCCTGGAAAATATCGTTGAAGAACTGATTCCCCGTTCGCTGAAAATACAATTTTACAAAGCATTACTCGATTCACATGCTGCCGAGCATGGCGCCCGCATGACGGCCATGCATAAAGCCACCGACAATGCTTCAGATTTAATCAACGAACTCACCCTGAACTTTAATAAAGCACGACAGGCTTCTGTTACCAACGCGATTCTGGAAGTAACCAATGCAGCAGAAGCGTTGAACGGATAACCATATATCATAACAAGTTCAACTCCCTATTCACCTATGAAATAGGGAGTTTTGTTTTAATCAACAGTATAGAAAATTACCCCTTTTTCGCTTATATGTGCGATTTTACAATAATTTTCACTTTACTTTTTGCAGGATTTTTCGGGTAGATATTTTTTTATTTTCAATAATTTATGATATCTATGCTCATAATGAGCTGTTTAGCCTCTGTGGGAATGGAATTCACTACTGGTCTTTCGCTTGCGGCACACACTTTGATTAATTTTCGCTTCGCCAACGGATATTATTAAATCTCTTAGCTGTAATTACTTCACTCTGGAACCCTAAATATTTACAAATATTCAAAATGAAAAAGCCTTTTATTCTGATTTGGTCTGTGATACTTCTGTTTCTTGTAAATAGTTGTAATCTGGATAGTCTTGATTTTAGTAAGCTATCTGACGAAATGAACCTGAACCCTGAATTTGTTGCCCCTATTGCAAAAGCCGATATTTCAGTTTGGGATCTAATGCAAGCTGTAAATAAGGATAACAGTGATTTGATTTCCAAGGATCCGAACGGACTTGTAAAGATTATGTACAAACAAAACGACTTATTTAAATACAATGTCAGCGATCTGTTAAGTTTCCCGATTCAGCAGAGTTTTACCTCTGGCAATAAACCACTTGGAGAAATTAAACCAGGAATTGTTTCGGTTGCCCGCATTATTACTTTAGCTGATCTGAGCGGATTAGCCGGAGGGGGACCAATTAACCTTGCCATATTTCAGGGTATGACTGTTCCTTTTCCTCCATATTCTTTCAATGGCCCATCCTTTTCATACAAAGTAGATCAGATAACTGATTTTACAACTGCAACTTTAACCAAAGGCTCTCTGGAAATTACCCTGGAAAATAAACTTAAAATACCTGTTTCATTGAAGGGAATTTTGTTTGATCTGGGGTATAACCGGCAATTAAAGGATGATGTTGTTTTTAGTAACATTGCTCCCAATGCCAGTTCAAAATTGACTTTTGATATGGCTGGGGTTCAGTTGTCGAATAATATCGAATTCCGTTTGGCCAGTTTTTCGACTCCCGGATCAATGACTCCGGTGTATATCGACAGAATGGATTATATAAAATTGAACGCAGATCTAAAAAACGCAAGTGTTTCGAAAGGAAATCTTAAGGTAAGCACACAAACGATGGCTGGTAATTCTGGAATTGAAAGTTTTGTTTTTCCGGAACCTGATTTAAAAGCCTATTCTACAGTGCTTAAAAAAGGAACCATGACGGTTAAGGTTAATAATTCTTCAAAAGTAAACGGATCGCTCAATCTAAACCTGCCTGAGGTAAAGAAGAACGGAATTCCTGTTACCGCCAGTGTTCCGTTAAACGGTAGTCCGGTTACCATCGATTTAGCCGGAGCAAACCTGAATTTTGCTTCCGATCCGCTTATACCCTATAACCGTGTGCCGTATTCATACAACATTTCGGTAAATAGTTCTACCGGCTATGTCGATTATGCTTCAACCGATATAATTAAAGTGGATATGACGCTTACCGGATTGGAATTCAAATCAGTTCATGGCGATTTTGGAAAGCAATCGATCCTGATTGATCCGGGAATGTTTGACTTAAATTTGGAAATGCTTGATAAAATTGACGGCAATTTTAAGCTCTCCAATCCTAAACTTGAACTCATTTTTCATAATTCAATCGGGATGCCAGCAACTTTGGCATTTGATTTAAAGGCCTCCAATAAAACGGGACAACAACTCACTTTAACCAGAACTCCATCATCATTTGACATTCCAGTTCCGGCAAATATAAATGCAGGTATTGCTACCGGAAGTTTGATTTTTGACAAACAAAATTCAAATATTGTGAATTTTATGGCATTACCACCATCAGGACAGATTGCCTATAGCGGGAAAGCTGATTTTAACAAAAACAATGTGGTAACCCCGCAGAATCCGAATTTCCTGGACATGGATGCAACTTTTGCCATTGATGTGGCCATGGAACTCCCGATTGAATTGCAGGTAAGCAATCTGACTTTTAAGGATACAACCGGCATATCGGGTGAAGATTTTAACGACATTGAAAATGCTGAATTAATTATCAATGCCAAAAACGGAATACCCTTGGACGTGGAAATACAACTTTTCTTTGTCGATACCATTTCAAAAAGCCAATACGGATCATCAAAAAAACTGAAAATACTTACCGCAGCTCAGGTGAGTAATACAGGGGTTATTACACCAACTCTTACCTCTCAGCCATTTGGCCTCGATGCGGGCGAAATGAAAAATCTCCGGAAAGCAAATGGAATTGTTTTCTCCGGGACAATCAGTTCTCCTTCCGGAGGAAACGGTGTAGCATCGCTTTATTCTGACAGTATGCTGGAGTTGAACCTGGTAATGAAGTCAAAAATCAAACTGTAAAAACCAAAGAAATGAAAAAATTATATTCTGTTGCAGTAATAGCCGCATTGACATTACTGGTTAGCATTTCATATGTTTCAGCACAGGAAAGCATGACCATGCAATTCATGAAAGGAATGCCTCAATCGAATCTGCTTAATCCGGCATTACACAACGATTCTAGTAAAGTCGTGATCGGTTTTCCTGGTTTATCCGGAACTTATTTTGACTTCAGCAGCGATTTTGCAATCGACAACCTGATTCATAAGGGTACTGGAAGTCTGGCCGATTCGCTGGTTTTGGATATTGAAGGATTTCATAATTCCCTGAAGGAAACAAATGCCATACAGCAACACTTTAGTACGCCATTGTTTTATCTTGGCATCAGGAGTAAACAATCGTTTTTTAGCTTCGGCATCACAGAAAAAGAAATGGCCCGGTTTTCTTTTGCGAAAAGTCTCATCACTTTTATAAAAGAAGGAAATGCACCCTATATGGGGAAAGATTTTGATTTGGGAAATTTGGATATGGATGCTTATCATTACCGCGAATTTGCATTTGGTTTTTCGAGAGAGCTGGCTAAGAAAAAACTTACCATTGGGGCAAAAGCTAAAATCTTATATGGAAAATTTGCCATTCAAACCGAGCAGTTGAATCTGAAAGTTGAAACAGCAGCCGATGGTTCATACCTGAATTTAAGGTCAGATATGAATATTAATCTATCGGGACCTGTAACGGTTGAATATGATGCAGACAACTATTTCGATGGCATAAGTACCGATAACATGGAAGTAGGGACTTATCTCATGCAAAAAGGAAACATGGGAATGGCTTTCGATTTAGGCGCTGTTTATAAGCTTACTCCAAAAATTATTTTTTCAGGAAGTATTGTTGATATTGGTAAAATTTCGTTCAAAAAAGACAATAACAACCTGAATCACGTTTCCAACTATAAATGGGAAGGGATTGACTTTTCCCATTCACTTGATGAATCAAAAGCTGACTATGTCGATCCCGGGGATTTGGCGGATGCAGAATTCGAGAAATTGAAAAGTAGTTTCAGACCTCAAAAGAGTGAATTTAGTGCCAAAGCTTTTGATATGAGTTTGCCAACCAAAATTTATCTCGGAGGAACTTATTCTGTCAACGATCATTTAGGCTTTGGAGTGCTTGACTGTCTTTATAATAATGGTTCCATCAGCAGAAACTCACTTACTTTTTCGGCCAATACGATGCTTGGAAATTTCTTCAGCTTAACGGGAAGTTATTCTATGATTGGAAATTCAAGCAATAATCTTGGACTTGGTATGGCCATTCGATTAGGCTTCATGCAAATGTACCTGGTCAGCGACAATTTATTGGCCTTGAACGATCCGGCAAAGGCCGAGTTTGTTAATGCACGTTTTGGGATGAATTTTCTGTTCGGGAGAAAACACCGGCAGAAAGAACCTGAATTAAAATAAATGTGAAATTGGGAAAGGAAGGGAGGCGACTCCCTTTTTTTATTTGCAGTTCCCTTCTTATTTCTGATTTAGCACAATTGAGGTACCATTTCAGGGTTTGAAGGATTTTACCCTTTATTAATTACCACTATAATCTGAGCGTGTAATTCCGGAATCTTGTTTTTAACCACGTCCCAAACAATTGAATAATTGACTCCCATATAGTCATGAATTAATCGATCTCTCATTCCTGCCATATCTTTCCATTTGATTGAATCCCATTTTACTTTAAAATCTGCCGGAATTTTTTTCGTTGCTTCACCAATTATTTCAAGGCTTCTTACGACAGCTCTTTTTAGGGTTTCATCACGCAGAAAATCATCTTTGGTAACATCACTATTAATTACCGAAAGAATAAAAGAACTCTCATCATGGATGTGTTTTAAGTATTCAATTGGTTCTTTAGACATACATGACTTCATTTAAAATTTTTGGTCCGATGTAAGGACTTAAACCGTTTTTGGTCACAATTTCAACTCTCTCGTTTTTAAAAAGGAGTTCAAACAGGTCGTAAACGGCCATATAGTTATCATAGCTTTCCATTTCCGGTTCAAAGTCAATCAGAATATCAATATCACTTTGGTCAGATTGCTCTCCACGGGCGTATGAACCAAATAGTCCAATATCTTTTATCCCAAATTTAGAAAGTTTGGATTTATTTGTCTTTAAAGTAGCCAATATGTAATCTTTTGTTGTCATATTCAAAACTTTAATGCAAATATACAAATCTCTAGCCGCTAAATGGCAGCGTCTTAAAATAAGGATTACAAATCCGGGACTATAAGGTTTTAGTCATACCGGAAGAGCAGGGGTTAAAATAAGGTTGTTGCAAAAAATCTAAATTTAAACTGTGGCTTTATACCTTCAAGTTCACTTAAGACCGCGACCATATCATCCATTAAAAGACTTGTTATATCTATTAATTCCTCAGTCCGTGTGTATATTCTTGCAAAATGATAATTTTCAAAAGGAAGGAGTTGAAAATTGCTTTTTTTCTTTATGGAAAGAGCTGAATAAATTACTATTTTAGTTATATCACCAAATGCTAGGTTCTTTGGCACTTCTTTCTTTTTATCAAATAAATAAAAAACACAGTTCTCTTTGTCAATACTGATTTTCAAGCCATGGTTTATATTTAAATATTCCAAGTGTAGGTATATCACTGGCATAAAGCTTATAACAAGGAATAATGCAAAATATCCAATTAATTCAGTATCTAACTCATTATTGTACCAATAATAAGTTAATATAGCCAAAATAAAGAGAACCATATAAAACATGAATGAGAATGCTTTAAGCTGTTTTTTTAGGTTAATAGTATATTCTTTCATAATCTTGTTTTTATTGAGGTGGCATCCAGGTCTTACTTTTTGAGTTTTCAAAATCGTATAGAAATTCTTATGTTCTATCAATTACCATATTTATTCCATCCTCCATTGGTGTCGATTTGCAATCATCGCCTTTTGACTTCGGATCTGTAATCCGTTATAAATATCCTGCAAGTCATCGGGATAAAGATAACAAGCCTTGAGTTTATTTATGAAAATCAGGAATGAAAATACTTGATTAATTGCTGGTGTTTGCAGACTTGCACCTTTAGCTATTATTATAACATTATCAGTCAACCAATAAATCATGGTCGTTTCCCAATTAATTACTAATTTTAGCCGCTCTAATTTTTGAAAAGCTATGGATCAATTATTTGTCATTTTAGTTCTGGCAAATTTTTTAAAGACAGTCGGCATCATTGTAGTGATCTACTTTGTACTGAAATTTGTCGGGCGTTTACTTTTCCCCATCGTGGTTAAAAAGGCTGTGAATAATATGCAGGAAAGGCAATCACAATATCAGCGTCAGCAACAACGCAAACAAGAGGGAGAGGTTACTGTCGAAAAAAATCGTCGTGATCAGAATCGCGCGCGTAATACCGAGGGCGAATATGTCGATTTCGAAGAAATAGACTAACAAAACGATAGGAAATGGTCATTAGTCATTAGGAAAACCCTGGAATTCATATTTTCAAATGACTAATGACTTTTTTCTGTAATAAGAATAAAAAGAAAAATAATCAATCACAATAAAATAGGTATGGCTCAGGAAGATGTATTTAAAAAGCTCGTTGCGCATTGTAAGGAGTATGGATTTGTATTTCAGTCGAGTGAAATTTACGATGGGCTGGGAGCGGTTTACGATTACGGTCAAAATGGCGTTGAGCTAAAGAACAACATCAAGAAATATTGGTGGGACTCCATGGTTCTGCTGCACGAAAATGTAGTTGGAATCGATTCAGCCATCTTTATGCATCCCACCATTTGGAAGGCTTCGGGCCATGTTGACGCGTTTAATGATCCGTTGATCGACAATAAAGACTCTAAAAAAAGATACCGCGCCGATGTTCTGATTGAAGAGCAACTGGCCAAATACGAAGATAAAATCGAAAAGGAAATCGAGAAGGCTCACAAACGCTTTGGTGATTTCTTCGACGAAAAACAATTCCGCGAAACCAATGGCCGTGTGTTGGAATATCAGGCCAAATGGGATGAGCTTCAGGGTCGTTTTGTAAAAGCTTTGAACGAAAGCAACCTCGACGAACTGAAACAAATCATCGTTGACCAGGAAATTGTTTGCCCGATCTCCGGAACCCGCAACTGGACTGATGTCCGTCAGTTCAACCTGATGTTCTCAACCGAAATGGGTTCAACGGCTGATGGCGCTTTGAAAATTTATCTTCGTCCGGAAACGGCTCAGGGTATTTTTGTGAATTACCTGAATGTGCAGAAAACCGGACGCATGAAGATTCCGTTTGGGATTGCCCAAATAGGAAAAGCCTTCCGGAACGAAATCGTTGCCCGGCAGTTTATTTTCCGTATGCGCGAATTCGAACAAATGGAATTGCAGTTTTTTGTCCGCCCGGGCAGCGAACTGGATTGGTTTCAGAAATGGAAACAAACCCGAATGAACTGGCATCAGGCGCTTGGATTTGGAAAGGAAAACTACCGTTTTCACGAGCACGATAAATTAGCTCATTATGCCAACGCAGCCGTTGATGTTGAATACCGTTTTCCATTCGGATTTAAGGAAGTGGAAGGCATTCACTCGCGTACCGATTTTGACCTCTCGCAACATCAGCAATTCTCCGGAAAGAAGATTCAGTATTTCGATCCTGAATTAAACGAATCGTACGTTCCTTTTGTCGTGGAAACTTCCATTGGAGTCGACCGCATGTTTCTGCAAATCATGGCAGCCTCGTATGCCGAAGAAGAAGTGGTAAGCGAAGATGGCAAAAAAGATATGCGCGTTGTTCTTCGCATTCCGGCACCTTTGGCACCGGTAAAACTGGCTGTTTTGCCTTTGATGAAAAAAGATGGTTTAGCTGAAAAAGCCCGTGAGATTATCGACGACCTGAAGTTCGATTTCAACTGCCAGTACGACGAAAAAGACTCAATTGGTAAACGTTATCGCCGTCAGGATGCCATCGGAACGCCTTTCTGTGTAACTGTCGATCACATCACCCTTGAAGATAATACCGTGACTATCCGCTATCGTGATACCATGCTTCAGGACCGTGTTGCTATTTCTGACCTGAAAAATATGATTGCTGGTGAAGTAAGTATGAAGAAACTATTTGCAAAGTTGTAAATACCACATATATGATATTTAAAATCCGGTGCCCGAAAAGTACCGGATTTTTTGTTGAATTAAATCAGAACCTTTTAATCAGGTTTAGATAAACGGTATTGTACAAGTTCGATTTTTCCAAAGTACCGTCGTAGTTTGCTGAGAAGGAGAATTTCCTGTTGATCTGCCATGACAGTTCAAACTCAGCCATATGCTGTAAGGATGAAGTATTTGAACTGGGATAATTATAATCTACCAGTCCGTAAAATATTCCGCTGGTTAATTTCGCCGGAATTAGCTCGCGGTAAATCCGGATTCCGTAGATCATCCCATCCACATAGCTTGTTTTCAGATAATTCGAAGATAGACTTACTGAAGCATTTACCCAGGGGACCTGGTTAAAAGTCAAAAATGCATTGGCATTGAGCGTTGGATGAATATCGTTTGTGCGAAACCGGTATCCTCCGGTAATTCCTGAATTGATCATCTTTCCGGGATTATAATTTATCCTGAATTGATAACCCTGCCGGGTGGCATCTTCCAGCATCTGGTCGAGATAGTTTTTAAATGTTTCGTAATAAATCACGTTTTTCCGGGCATCGTACGAAGCAAAAACAGATAGCTGCCTTGAAAACCGATAGCGCAAAGAAAGGTAAAGACTGGTCAGGCTCATGGTATTTGTTGGGATGCTGTCTTTCAGCGTATATAAATCTACTTCGCAGGATAAGAATAGGTTGAGATTTTTAATCAGCGAGTTTTCTTGCTGGAAATAGGCAAATCGGCGGTCTGTTTTACCACTGTTAGTCTGCTGAAAAAAAGCAAATGAGTTGACCATCTGACCCGTTTTGTTGGAGAAATCGTGCGACACATAAGCTCCGTATTCAAAAAGCCGGGGATTAAAGCTGTAATTGGTATAGTCAGGATTGGAACCAACCACTGCTCCAAACGTGAAATTTTCAATCGAAGTTTCGGCCTGCAATCCATCAATAGCGCCAACACTGGCCATCCGGGGATTGATCTTTCGCCCGATCAGAACCCGCGTATTTTTACTGACATCATAGTTTACCGATAAACTGTAAATCTTAAGCGCATTGAAAATATTATCCTGAACCTCGTCCCAATGTTTTGCTTTATGGGTAAACAGGATGTAGCTGTCGGTAGAAAACCGGGAACCGGAAATATGGTCGGCGGTCATCGAAAAAGTGTATCTCATCCGCTGATTGAAATCGGATGTATTGGAAAAGCTGGAGTAGGATGAGGCAGATAAACGTCCTCTGATCTTCTGTTCCCTTTCAGGCTGATTTGCGGATGTTTCCTGAAAGGTATTTGGAGTTTTCGAAACCGTGTCTGTTGGTGTGACTATAGTTTCAATGGATTTTTGAGCAACCGGCGTTGTTACAGGTTTGGATATTGCAAAAACAATATCCGAGATTTTGAGTTCATATTGCACCAAAGGCTTTCCAACACAGGAAGTTGATGAAACAGATTCGGCAATGAATAAGGGGATTAACGCCTGATCTTTGCGAATAAAGATCGTATCCCCGGGCTTAACCAATCCTGAAACTTCAAATTTCACATAGATATTTTGAGGGGTGATATAGGAAACCTTTCCTTCAATCAAAGGAGGATTATCGCCCTGACCAAAAAGTTTTAAAGTGGGTAAAAGTATCAATATTAGCAGTGCGTATCTTCTCATCAAATTCGCTGTTAATTTCTTCTGTTTTCTTTTAATCGGATCTAATCCCCCCTTGGATGGCATGTATAACACGAAGTAGCAGTATAAGTATATCCACTTTTCCCCTGGTGATCGTTATCAACGGAAGTTTTGCTTGAATGTTCGTGGCATTTAATACAGCTGAATAGTGCAAAGTTTGTTGTTGAAGTATGACATTCGGAACATAGATTCCATTTACCCTGATGCTTTCCGCTGTAAATCGGGAAATACTGGGAATCATGATTAAAAGTAGATGGGGACCAGGCACTGGATGTATGACATGGGGTACAGTCCGTAGGGAATTGTGCCGTTTTGTGATTTGGATTTGTGGCAGTATTATAATCGGTGGCATGACAGCCATAACAAGTATTCGGGGTATTGATGTAGGTTCCGTTATGGCAGGCAGCGCAGTTGTTTGCAATTACGGAGTGTGCGCCTGTCAATGCATAATAGTTATTGTGAATGGCAAATTTTGCCGGCTGCCACCCTGGGTTTGTTGAGTGGCAATCGGCACAGGTAATCGGCAAAGCCAATGTTTTATGATTTGGATTAACGGAGGAATTGTAAGCAGATATATGGCAACTGTTACACTGAGTTGAAGTCCCTGCATAACCTGCAGTGTGGCAACTGGCACATTGTGCAGAAACATGTGACCCGGTTAACGGGAAATTGGTGGTGCTGTGGTTGAACGTAGTCTGCAACCAGTTGGTCGAAGTATGGCACATCTTACAGTCAGTTGGGAATTTTGATGCCACATGCCCTTTGGCATTGTTATACTGAACCTGATGGCAGGAAACACATGCAGAACTTGTGGTACTTGTTGAACCCAAATGGCAGCTTGAGCACTGAACAACAGTAGCATGACCTCCGGTCAATTCAAAACCGGTGGTGCTGTGTTTAAACGAGGAGGGTTGCCAGGCTGCACTGGTGTGGCAGGTTTTACAATCAACAGGAAGACCGGCTTTGCTATGATTGGGGGTTTGGGCAGCGGTAAAATTCTTTTGATGACAGGAATTACATTCAGCGGAGGTTCCTGAAAAGCTATTCGTGTGGCAACTGATGCACTCCGTTTTTGTATGCGCACCAGTTAATGGAAAGCTGGTGGTGTTGTGGTTAAACACACCTGATTTGTTCCCTTGAGGATGGCAGCCGTAGCACGAAATGTTTTGATAGGAGTAGCCACTTAGACCTTTATGCTCATCATCCATTTTTGACTGTGCATGTTCATGACAATTGGTACAACTAAATGATGTATACGAATTGGTTGTATGACAATCAGTACATTTATTCCATTCTCCTTTATGCTCTCCGGAGTAGATAGGGAAATACTGGGCATCATGCTGTTTAAAACTGGATGGACTCCATCCCGGACAGGTGGTGTGACATTCTATACAGGAAGTTGAAAAGCCAGTTTGCTGGTGGTTTGGTTTGGTGGTTGCACTGTAATCTTTTTGGTGACAGGAAAGACATTCGTTGGAAATCTTCTGATAGCTTCCGGTTTTATGACATTCAATACAACTAATTTTGTGCCCGTCAGTGAGTGGAAAAAATGCATGTTCAAAACTGGTAGTGGTCCAACCTGTTGCTTTTACTCCATGGCATTCAATGCAATTGGTGGAATAGGCAGATTGCTGATGGTTAGGAGATTTAGTAGCCAGATAATCATTACGGTGGCAATCGATACATTCAATACCCAAAGGTTCATATCGCAAATTGGAAGATGATTTATGGCACGCGGCACAATCAACAACAGCATGATTTCCCTGCAAGGGAAACCGGCTCATTTGGTGCATAGTGGTGGTGTTCGCAATTAACCAGTTTTTGGTATCATGGCATCGGGCACAATCGGGCCCAAGTGTATTGGCGTGCATATCGGTGTGGCAGGCTGCACATTCACTTTTTGCTTCCTGAAATTTTAAAGTTTGGTGGCAGCTTTTGCAATCAACTGCCTGATGCTGCCCGGTAAGCTTAAATTGGGTGGTATTGTGGTCAAATTTCATCTCAGTCCGTGTCACCTTCCAACTTTTGGAATTGTGGCAGAAGGCACAGTCAGTTTTGAAATCAATACCATGAGGTGATTGAGCGAAACTGCTGATTGTGAAAAAGATCAATACTATTTTAAATGACAACTTAAGCATTCCATTTTCGTGTTTTTGTATTGAACGAACGGAACTGGCCCGGATTTATTCTCTAAATGACATTTTTTGCATTCAACTTTTTCGTGACCACCATCCAATTTAAAGCGGGTGTTGTTATGATTGAACCGGTCTGCCTTCCAGTTTTCAAATCCTCCATGACAGGTAGTACAATCAATATTTCCATTCACATTAAATTGTTTTTGGTGCACATCTGTATGGCATTCTTCGCAATTTGGCTTCAGTTCAGTAAATAGTTGAACAATTTGATTGTCAGGATTTTTTCTGAAATGACAATCCCGACAGGATCTTTCTGCATGTTTTCCAAGCAATTCAAAATTAGTGATTTTGTGATCAAATGTGATTCTGTTCCAGCTAATTACCGAATGACATTTATCACATTGTTCTTCCGGATTATATTTTTCCCCGATAAATCCCTGATGAATATTTTTATGACAGGCCACGCAGCGTTTGTCCATTTCTCCAAATTGCCAATCCTTTTCTTTCTTATGACAGGCAATGCAGGGTGTTGCTGCATGTGCGCCCTCGATTTTGAAGCTGGTTTTGTTGTGACGTTCCAACGTGAACGAAGATCCGGTAAATCCTTTCGTACTGTGGCAATCCTTGCAATCGGATAAGGCAGCCTTTTTAGTGAATTGTCCTTTGTGATAATCGGCATGGCAATCGGAACAACGGTTATGTGGTAGCGAGGCAGTTAAACTTCCCTTGTGGCATTTTTTACAGTCAACATAGATGTGCCTATTTTCAAGCCTGAAGTTTGTTTTGTTATGATCAAATTTGCCGGCACTTTTAACTAGCTTAAATGATTCTTCGGAATGGCACTCCATACAATTCTGGCCAAACTTGTTTTCATGTATATCTTTGTGGCAACTGACACAACCCTTTCCAAACTCAACACCTTTAAACTTCTGGAATTCCTTTCCATTTAAAACGCCAACTTCATGGCATTTTTTACAGTCAAGGCTGATATGCTTTCCCTTTAACAAAAACTTTGACTTGGCGTGGTCAAATCTGGAGGCTGGTTTAAATGCATCAAGTGTATGGCATTCTGTACAATTTGCCGATAGCGTTTTCTGGTGTTTGTCTTCGTGGCAGGTCAGGCAGGCGGTGCTCAGCCCGAGATAGGTGAACTTCTTCTTTTTGATAATCTGATCGGTAATATATTCTGCTTTATGACAATCCTGGCATTTTTTTTCCTTGTGTTTGCCTTCCAGGGCCCATCCCGTCTCCTGATGATCAAATTTATCTTTATCCAAATGAACGATGTCATATTTCCGGCTGAGATGTTCGCTGTGGCAGGTGATACACCCCTTTTTGCCAACTTTTGCCGATGCATGAAATCCCTTGTTCTGATCGATTCTGGTTTTTAATTCTTTATGGCAAGCCAGGCATTTCTGGTCTGAAACATGTTTTCCTAAATCGTGGCATTGAGTACAGTTCGACATCCCTTCAAGGTGAGCATGAGGGTCTGAAAGTTCGCCGGGGGAGATTTGTCCAAAAGCAGAAATCCCGATGAGAAAAAAGAAAAAAGAAAAAAGAAATACTGATAAAAGCTTCATGATTCAGCCGTTAATTATGCTTTAAAATTGTATCGCCAAATTTCTTCGTGATTTTTATACCAATTTTTTCAAGGAATTGGGTAGGGAGTTCACCACCGGCAAAAATATATACCAGATCGTTCTCCAAATCAGAAACTTCTTCTGAAGGCAAATCAACAATTTTCACATGATCTTCTTCAATTGATTTTAAGCTGGTATTGAACCTGACCTCGATCTGGTTCTGGGCCATCGCCTCTTTTATTTTCAAATTGTTTCCCGGCTTGATTCTGCCAAATGATTCGCCGCGGTATGAAAGGGTAACCTGATTTTGATCGGTTAAAAGTAACGCAGTTTCGATGGCAGAATCGCCGCCACCAACAACAACGATCTTTTTGTGCTCAATTAATTCAGGTTCGAGCAAACGATAGGCTACTTTTTCGCTCATTTCACCAGGGATATTCAGTTTTCTTGGAGTTCCTCTTCGTCCGATTGACAGAAGTACTTTACGGGCAGTATACACTTCTTTGCCCACCGTTTCAATTACAAATCGTTTATCCTCAGGAACAATACTTTCTACTTTAGACTGTTCTTTGATGATAATCCCATTTTTACCCAGAACATCATTCCAAAGATTTAACAGTTCAGTTTTAGAGGTTTCATAGAGTTTAACCTTGCCATACAGCGGAATATCCATGGGTGCAGTCATCACAATTTTTTTTCTGGGGAAGGTATAAACTGTTCCACCGAGCGAATCTTGTTCCAATGTAAGCGTCGAAAGATGGTGCTTTTTTGCCGCGAGCGAGGCCGAAATACCAGCAGGGCCAGCGCCAATAATAATCAGGTCATATTCTGCCGGGATGTTCCTGTCAATTTTTTTTACGAGGTTTTCAACCGCCTGTTTACCTTGTTCAACGGCATTCCTGATTAAACCCATTCCGCCCATTTCTCCGGCGATATATATTCCAGGCACATTGGTTTCGAACGTTTGATCAACATGCGGGATATCAACCCCACGCTTTTCGGTTCCAATGCAAAGGGTAATTGCCTGGGTAGGGCAGGCATGAAAACAGGCTCCGTGTCCGACACAATGAGAAGCATTAATCGTGGTAGCTTTTCCATTAAGAATTCCCAATATGTCATGCTCAGGACAAGCTGCAATGCAAGCACCGGTCTGAATACATGAATTAACATCCACTACCGGGTGCAATGAGACAGGTTCGTGCAGGCCCTCTTCTTTTGCTACTTTAATTTTTTCTTCAACTATTTTAGAATTATTTTTTTGCTTGAGCAGATAAAAATAAATGAAGGTGATAAACAGAATAGCAACGACAGAATAGATGATGATATTTTCAATTAAAACTTCCATATTCAGAATTTAAAAAATCCAGTGGGCGCCAAAAGTGATGGTCACCACCACATGAATAATCATGATAACCAGCATTAGCAGTGCAAATGGAAGGTGAGCAACATGCCAATAGCCAAACAGGTTTTTCATCGTAATCAGGCGGTCAATTTTCCGGTTTAAATTAATTTCATCTTTTATCAATCCGATTACCTGATGAAAACCTTTTCCTGAAATGTTTTGTTGCCTGAGGATAGTTCTGACCTCGCGCAATGTTCGGCGTTCGAACCTGAACTTGGCAATACTTCTTTTTAACATGGAGCTGCCCGACCTATCCGGTCTCTTTTTTACAGCCTGTAAAATTTCATCGAGAACACCTTCATCTAATTGATAAATCCTGATCAACTTTTGATTTAACTCATCCTTTACCTGATTTATTTCATTCAGATTCATTTCGCGTCCCTCGATCGTATGCGGAATTTGCAAATAAATATATCTTCCAATCACCCCGCTGATTACAACGGCAACCATGCTCCAGAAACTTACTGCAACCAGTCCTCCGAATTTGAAGGCCGTATGGTAAAGTACCAGCATCGGCCCCAGCGAACACAAAAAAATATGAAACTCGAGCCAATATTTCAAAAGACCCAAACGCGATAGTTTTTGGATTCGTTTGCGCAGCATGTAGGAAGAAACGCCAACTAACATCATCAAAGAACCAATAATTCCAAAACCATGGCCTAAAATTCCACTTGGTTTTAGCGACTGGTGGTCGGGATGAAAAAAACGATTTTCAACACCCAACGAATAATAGGCATATCCTTCGTAGGCCAGATAGGCTGAGGTAAGAACTGCAATTGTGATAAGACTGCCTATATAAAAAGTATGAATTCTATTGACTCCCATGCATGAAATTTTAATCGTTACTAACAATCTCACACACATTTCATTTACCGAAAGTATGAAAAAATATTAATTCTTTTCAGAACGTTAGATTTGGCTGGACATTGCGCATCATTAATAGTGCCATTAAGACTTCGAATGCTGGTGTACTGAGCAAGATTCAGACAAACTGTCTAAAAGCGAAACAATTAGTACGAAAAAAATTCTGAAAAAATTGCCCGGTAACTTTCAGATAAAATCAATGAGCATTAAAACGCATCCTTAAATAGTGCGAAAATAAGGTAATCTTCAACGGTTTCAGGTAATTGAATCTGCGTTTACAGGGCAAACAGAATTGGTTTTACTTTTTAAACTGTACTGTTTTTCCTGTTTGGGCAGATTCCCTTGCGGCCACTAAAATTTTAACCACCTGCACATTGTTATTTAATGAATAGGGATCATATTTTGTCATTACTCTTTTGCCTGTTATAACATCAGCAAAATAAGAGAACGGATCTTCATAAACTGCAATGTCATTTGAAGTCACCCGTTTGGTCTGTTCGGCATTCATGGTTCTGTTTCTCAGGTGCATGGTTTTGTTATCGTTGGCAATAATGTATCCTGAATCGCCATATATTTCCATGTCTTTTCTACCGAAAGGCCAATTCCATGAGGCCTGAATGATACATTGAGATTCAGGATAAGTGACAATAATGGTTGCCTCATCATCCACTTTCGGATAAATTTTAGGTTTGAAATTCCGGGTAACTGCGGTTACCGATAAAGGTTCCTGACCTTTTTGAAGGTAGGTCATCAGATTTGCCCCGTAACATCCAAAATCAATTAAAGCGCCGCCACCATTTTGAATGGGGTCAGTAAGCCAATCTAAAAAGAACTGATCGCAACCAATTTCCTTTGGCCCTTGGTGCCCATCATGAATCACCACTTTTCTGATGCTTCCGATGAAATTGCTGTCATTGACCAACTGGAACGATTTGGCAGTTGTCGGGTACCACGATGTTTCGAAATCGGTAAGGATATGAATCTGATGTTTTTCGGCAAGTTCTGCCATCCTTTTTGCATGAATCCTATTGGTGGACAGAGGTTTTTCAACCATGACATGGATTCCTCTTGGTGCGCATGCTTCCACAACAGCCATGTGTTCGAAAATGGAACCAAATGCCACAACAGCCTCCGGTTTTACCTCATCCAACATCTGGACGAGGTTACTGTATATCAATCCCGGTTCGAATTTATATTTTTTGGCAAGGCCCTGGACACATTCCGAATTCGATTCAAAAATACCGACGATTTGAAAGTCAGTTTTATCTTTTCGTCCTAAAATAAACGCAGTATGCCCGTGTGTTGTACCTGCAATGGCCAAACGAATCGGCTTTTTATCCGGGGTTTCAGCATGGAGTTGAACCAATGAAATGATCAGAAAAACAATAAGCGGATAGAATTTTTTCATGATTTTATTTATTGAACATCAATTAATTGGCCAAAATACAGGTTTGCTTGCTGCAGATAAACTATCAGTTTATCAAACGCCGAAATATACTTGTTTAAGCAACTAAAAATAGATATAAATATGCTGAAAATACCCCAAAGGCGTTGTCAAATTTCAAAGTGAAATAAGCTAACTTCACCGCACCTACAAACAATTATGAAGAAGGTTCTGATTATTACATATTATTGGCCTCCATCGGGTGGCGCAGGGGTTCAGCGGTGGCTGAAGTTTGCCAAATTCCTGCCTGAATACGACTGGGAACCGATAATCCTGACAGTCGATCCGGAATTTGCCAGTTACCCGCAACGCGACGAAAGCTTGCTTTCTGAAGTTGATCCGGGGTGTCTGGTTTATACTACCAAAAGCTTCGAACTCTATAATTTTTACAAATTAATCTCCGGAAAAAAGGAAGTTCCATATGGTGGTTTTGCCAACGAATCGAAAGAAGGACTACTTCAAAAAACATCGAAATTTTTACGGGGGAATTTTTTATTGCCCGATCCGCGCAAAGGCTGGAATAAATATGCCCTGAAAAAAGCTGTTGAGTTGATACAAAAGTTCAATATTGACACTATTGTAACTACCAGTCCTCCACATTCAACTCAGTTGATCGGACTAAAACTTAAACAAAAGTTCAATATCCGGTGGATTGCCGATCTTCGCGATCCGTGGACCGACATTTATTACTACAATCAATTCAAGCATACCGCCCTGGCGCGAAAAATAGATTTGAACTATGAAAGGGAAGTGGTTGAAAATGCCGATCTTCTGATTACAGTAAGTGAAGATGTGAAACGTATTTTTGCTGAAAAATCAAAACTTCCAATTGCAAATAAAACCGTAGTTATTCCGAACGGATATGATGAGAAAGACTTCAGGATAAACAACATTCCGGTTGAATCAAAAAAGGTAATTACATACTCCGGAACTATTTCTGAAGCTTACGATGTGGACGGATTTCTTAATGCCCTTTTGTTGATTGATCATTCAAAGAGATCACAAATACTGATCAGGTTTGTGGGAAAAGTACCACATTCTATTGTTCAGAAATTTAGATCTACCGGATTTGAAATTGAATTGGCTGGTTATGTTGATCATCCAAAATCAATCGAATTTTTATTGCGGTCAGACCTGCTTTTATTGGTTATTCCAAAGGTTAAAAATAACCGGGGAATCCTGACGGGCAAATTTTTCGAATACCTTGCATCCCAAAAACCTGTTTTAGCTATTGGCCCGACTGATGGCGATCTGGCTAAAATTATTCGGGACACCAAATGCGGCGAGCTTTTTGATTATGAAGATTCTGAAGGAATGGTTGATTTTATTCAGCAAAACCTGGCCAGCCGAAACTCAGTTTCCGATACCGAAATTGCGGCGTTATATTCGCGTAAAAAATTGACCCAAAAGCTGGCTCAATTTCTTGAAAAGCAAGAATCATGAGTAAAACGATCATCATTAACCGAATTCTTTCTCTGGCCGAACACGCAGAGATTAAACAATTGAGCGAAAGTGGAGCAAGGGTTTTTTTCTTTTCCGCCTCAAATTCAGTGGATTTTGGCAAGCGGATTTCACTTACTTCTGAAGAAAAGAAACAGGTTAATTATGAGATGATGGATGAGGTTCTTCGTTTTGGCGATCTGCCTTTTGGTGATAAGACTTTGGCCGACTTGTTCCGGATTGACACCGCCAGTGTTTGGCATTACCATAAATTCAGGATTTACTTTGCTGTTCGAAACCTGATGTATTTCCTGAAACCACTTCAACAACAATTCAGTACCTTCGAAGATCATATCTGGTTTGTTTCTCCAGAAATTAAGTGGCTTTTGAACTTGTTTCCCGAAGTTCAATTCAGATTCCAGGCAACAAAAGTCAAAACCAGGTTCAATTTCAGAAATCTCTTCAGCTATATGCTGTTGGTCAAATATCGTTTTCTCAGCTATTTGTTTTCCGGCAAAAAGCATCCTGAATATTTGTTGTATTTGCCTGAAAAGTATTCCAATGTGCTGGACAAGAATACACTTAAACCCATATCGGGCCATCACATTCTGGAATACCTGATAGATGGGCTTGACAATCGGTTTGCTCTTTTAACCGAAGTTTTAATGCCCAAACCCAAAGGAAAGTCTGATTATTCATTCTCATGGAAGCAGTTTCAAACTTCATGGAACCACCACCCCAAGATTTTTCTCGAGGGAATTCTGATTTCAGGATTATTGAAAAAAAGTATTCGAAATGCGGCTCGAAAAGCGCAGAAAACCATCTGCCTGAATTATACCGAAGTTCATAAACTGGAGTTGTCGATGGTTCAAAAAATCACATTGGAAATCTTTCAATCGCTCGATAAGTCAACCGGATTCTTTCTCTATCGTTATTTCTGTGCCCGGAATTACTTTACAAATTCAGGAATTAAAGCGGTGATTGCTGCAGACGAAAATAGCCCACTGACCAAATCTATACTGGATGCTGCCAAATACTGCGGAATTAAAATCATTGGATTGCAGCACGGGACTATGCACGATTTGCATCCGGCCTATCTCTATTCTCCAGGCGATTCAAAAAACAGGGTAATGCCCGACTTGACCCTAACCTGGGGAAAATATTGGGTGGAATTTCTGATTAATAAGGGAAACTATCCAAAAAATTCGGTGGTTTCGGTTGGACAAATTCGTACCGATATAATTCCTGTTTTGCTGCAAGCAGAAAGACAGAAGAAAGCTGTGTCGGAAAATCTGATTGTATTTGCTTCTCAACCGCAACGCGACCCAGAACTGAGGTTTCAGGCTGGTTTCGATGTGTTCCGGGCTGCAAGCGAATTGTCTAAATCTAAGCTCATTGTAAAATTGCATCCGCGCGAATCTGAGGATATGGAGTATTACCATGAAATTGCAAAGAAGGCCGGATGTACCAATTATATTCTGGATGCTACTTCCGATTTGTATCAGCTTATTGCCAACTGTGATGTGTTGATCACCTGTTTTTCGACAGTTGGCACCGAAACGGTTTATTTCCATAAACCACTGATTATTCTGGACCATCTCAATCAGGATATTATGGGTTACGCTGCTGAAGGTGTGGCTTTTCAGGCAACTGATGGCAATAGCCTATCCAGAATCCTGGCCGGAATTTTAAATGGCAGCCTGAAAATTGATCGTACGAAATACGATGCCTATATTCAGAAATATGCTTACCGGATTGACGGAAAAGTGACCGAAAGATGCATTGAAGCGATTACTAAGGCTGAACTTTGATTTTTCCTGATCAGGAATAGTATTCAATTGTTCGTTCAAACCTTAGGAGAACTAACCGTAGGAATTGTGAATATAAAACGGCTTCCGGAATTTACTTTACTTGTGACCCATATCATTCCTTTATTTAGTTCGATAAATTCTTTGCATAGAATTAGTCCCAATCCGGTACCTTTTTCATAGTTTGTTCCTTCTGTGGAAAACGATTGATCAATTCTGAAAAGTTTTTTGATATCCTCTTCTTTGATCCCAATACCATTATCTTCAATTTCGACCTGAACAGAATTTACATCAAATTCACGGCAATGAATGGTAATCGTCCCCGATGGTCGGGTAAACTTAATCGCGTTATTAATGAGATTTCGCACCACAATATCAATTAGAGATTGGTCGGCAAAAACCTCGGTCTTTTTGCAGAGCTGTTCTGTACGGATTGTAATTTCCTTTTTTTCAGCAATTACCTGAAATAAGTCGATGTTATTATTTATTACAGGTAATAAGTCAAAAAAGTGGGGGGCATAAACGATTGATCCGCGCTGGGTCATTGACCAATGAAGCAGGTTTTCAAGCAGATCATGGGCTTTAGTTGCACTGTCAAGCACAAGTTTAGAATATTCCTTAACCTCCTCTTTCGATGAACTTTCAGCATTGGTGTATAACAGTTCTGAGAACCCCAACAGGGCATTAAACGGACTTTTTAAATCGTGGGCTACGATTGAGAACAGCTTATCTTTTGTTGCATTAAGTTCGCTCAGTTTGGAGTTGACATTTTCAAGGTCGTCTTTTTTTCTTACCAACTCATCGGCCTGATGCACGAGTGTTTTGTTGCTTTCAATTACAAGTCTATTGGCCTCATCAAGTTCCAAAGTGATCCGGGTAAGTTTTTCATTGGCATCTACCAATTCGGCGGTTCTATCTTTTACATTTTGTTCAAGTATCTCCTTCGCTTTTTTGATATTTGTAATTCGAAGCCTAAACCCGATAACAACAGTATAACTAATAATTGCGATCACCAAAAGTATAAACCCTATGGACAAATACCACGGAGGTAATACTTTAATGTGCAGTATTCTTTCTTCCGGGGTGAATAAATTTCTACGATTTGTCCCCGATACCCTCAAAATGTAATCTCCTGGACTGAGTTTGGTAAATGTCGCTTTGTTGGTTGGCCCGGCATCAATCCAATCTGCATTAAATCCTTCCAGTTTATATTTAAAGGTATTAAACTGTGGATTGGAGAAATTCAATGAAGCGAATTCAATTTCAACAACCGATTGGGCATATTTTAGAACAATAACATCGGTAAAGTTTAAAGCCGATTTTAGTATTTTACTACGATCACCTGGCCTGATTTCCTTGTTGAATATCTTTAAGCTGGTTAAAACAATTTCGTAAGGCTTATTGAATTGCTTAATACTATCGGGATAAAACCGGTTAAAGCCACCTGTACCTCCAAAAAGAAATAACCCTGATTTTGTTTTTTCTAATGCTCCAAGATTATACTGGCTTCCCTGTAATCCTTCATCAAACAAATAGTTTTCAACGACATTACTTTGTACGTCAAAAACCGAGATTCCTGAGTTGGTACTCATCCAAACCCGGTTTCTATTGTCCAACAAAACCCCATCAATCACGTTGCTTTCCAGCCCCTTATCTTTGTCTATAATGGCATATTCAAAATTTTTGGTATTAAATTTAATCAAACCGTTACCATAAGTTCCTAACCATAAATTACCTGATTGGTCTCCATTAACAGATGAAACCCAAAGGGCATTTTTTGCCTTCTGAAATCCATTGTTAAAAAAATGACTGGCCTCCATCGTTTCCGTGTCTATTCTGGATAATCCACCATGTGAACCTGCCCATAAATAGCCTTTATTATCCTGGAAAAGGCACCACACCTGATTGTTTAAAACAACATGGCTTTGCGTGTCATCCTCATTGTTGACGTAGTGACTAAACAATCCGGTGGCAGAATTGTAAAAATTAAGACCGCCCCCCATGGTAGCAATCCAAATGTTCCCATTCCTATCTTCCAGCAAGTCCCACACATAAAGACTGTTAATAGAATTATACCGCGATTGGCTGGGTATATAATGAGCGATTAACCCCGACTTCCGATTCCAGCGATAAAGTCCATTGGCCCAGGTACCAATCCAAACGTTATTTTTGGAGTCAAACAAGATCGTTAGCGGAACGGCAATTTTCCTGATTTGTTCCGGCAGCTTTTTTTTCTTATGAGGTAACATTTCATTTTTTAGCGGATCAAAAATATCCAACCCCTTGCCATCGGTACCAATCCAAATGGTATGATCAACCGGATCTTCGGCAAACGATACAATTGCATTGGATTTCAACGGATTTAAATCGGAATCAAGATCACGAAATAATCCAAAATTATTTTTTGCAGTTTGAAAATAATTGATCCCACGTCTGTCAGTCCCTATCCATATAATTCCGGAATTATCAAACTTGATACAATTAATTGTTTCATCATTCAACAAGCCTGGCATAAATTCGCCAATTCGAAAAGTGAATACTGTTTTTCTCGTATTTGGATCGAAAATAAAAAGTCCGTTGCCGGTTCCAACCCAGAGCTGATGATTAATTTCGGTAATCGCCGATATGGTTAAGTTATTAAATCTGATGCTGTCGCCGTTTTCTACCGGTTCAAATTGATTAGCGGTAGCATTCAATACAAATAATCCTTTCGCGGACCCGCCCCAAACACGACCACCAGAATCTTCAGCTAAAGAAATAAAGGGTATTTTAACTTTATCATTCGTTTGAATCTGATATACAACCAGCCTTTCGTTCGAAGGGTTAAAAAACCCAATGCCCTGATCGCATAAAACCCAAAATCCATTGTTTTTACTTTTTACCAGCTTGTGAATGAAATTGTTTGCCAGGGTATCAATGAAATTTCCAATTTTTACAGAACGGACAACCTGATTCGATTTGGTATCGAATTTATACAGAAATTCATGGGCTGCAATCCATAGGAATCCATCATTTCCCATGACTAAATCTTTCGTAGCATTATTTTTTGTGCTATTTGGATCTTTCGGATTAGTCAAATAGGAAGTGAAACGATCTTTTTTATAATCATATTTATTAAGTCCGTTTTCAGTAGCAATCCATAAAGTTTGGTCCTGACCTTGTTCCATGTCCCAGATTAAACCGCTTGAAATGCTTGTGCTGTCGCTGGCCAGATTGTTGTAAACCACCATATTTGAACCATCATAACGGTGTAAACCATCTTTGGTTCCGAACCAGATATATCCTATTTTATCTTTACAGATGGTTAAAACAGTTGAATTGACCAGGCCATTATCAGTGGTGATATGGTCAAACCAGATACTGTTATTTTGACTAATAGCAGAAATGGCAAAGAAAACAACAAGGGATAATAAAATTAACCGCTTCATTACTTCCTTTATTTTGCTTAAATGTAGCTAAATAAAAACAAATGAAAAATAGGTGAGTTCTTTTGCAGGATCGAACCCGAAGGCCAATGGTTACTTCCGGCCGACAGAATAGGATTGGTATGTATTTCCAGGAAATTTACTTCTGCAAAGTAGCTTTCAGGTATTTCTGAATGGCTGTGTCAAGCAGGTTTTCTTTTTCGAGAAGCATCTCAACAAATTCGCGGAATGCTCCTTCTCCGCCTTTCCGTTTTAACCTGATTTTGGCATATTTTTCCATGTAGGTCCATGCATTAGCCGGGATTGCACTGAAGCCTACCGCCTTTAGCAGCATGGCATCATTAAGGTCGTCACCCACGTATGCAACTTCCTGAAGGGAAATATGCAATTCGGCGCAAAGTTTTTCAGCAACTTCAAGCTTGTTTTTGACACCAATATACAAATGGTTTATTTTCAGCTTTTCAGCCCGTCTCCAAACAATGCGGGTATTTTCTCCGGTAATAATCCCGAAAGGAATTTCAAGCAGTTGTAGAAAGATAACCCCGGCACTATCAGCTGTATTGAATTTTTTTAGTTCGTTTCCTGTCTGATCGTAATACATTCCTCCGTCAGTCCAAACCCCGTCGATATCAGATAACACTAATTTAATTTTCATTTTTCAAGCATTTCAGGATAAATAATTTCGTTTGCCGGGATTGTTGCCAATGTTTTTTTCCCGATTACAAGATTTTTCTCAGCCCATTTAAAGCCATTACCCGGACTGAGTAAATGCAAATCGTTTTCAGAAATAATTTCACCGGCGCCAATGCTACGCAAAGTAGCGATGGAACGTTCCAGTTTAATGCGTGTACCTTCCACTTTTTCGTTGACAAAAATACCATATTCCCCAATGGCAAATTCAGTGTTACGGATGTCGCGCATCATACGCCAGATTCCTTCCGGTTCGAGCGATCCGCGATGGTCTGTTCCTTTCATATTGCGGTCAAGCGTAATGTGTTTTTCAATGATTTCGGCGCCCATTCCAACTGCAACAGCTGGCATCAGAATTCCGATGGAATGATCGGAGTAACCAATCGTATATTGTGGGTAATTTTCTTTCAGAAATTGAATACTTAAAAGATTGATGTTCTGATATTCAGACGGATATTGCGACAAACAATGCAAAATGCTGATGTTCGAATGGTATTTGGTTATGATTTCGAGTGCATCATCGAGCTCTTTTTTGCCAGTCATTCCGGTTGAAAGAATCATCGGAATTTTGGTTTCGGCCATGACTTCCAAAAGTGGCAGGTTGGTCAAATCGCGCGAGGCCACTTTAAGGCGATCAGGAATAAATAGCTTTAACATCGATAGACAACCTTTGGCGCAAAGGGTTTCAACCACTTCCAGTCCTTTCGATTTGGCATATTGGTAAACTTCAAAATGCTGTTCGTCATTCAATTCCAGAAAAGCGCGATGTTCGCCGTATGTTTTTCCGAAGGAATTGGCATTTTCATAGGGTCGGAGCATTTCAGAAGCAGACAGTTCCTCGTTCAAATCGCGGCGGGTCATTTTTACCGCGTTCATTGGCATCAGTTTTTGCCCGAAAAGATGATCAATGACCGGTTCGGTAACCACGTCGATCAGCTTTTTGGCAATCTCCACTTCGCCATTGTGGTTCTGTCCGATTTCCCCGATAATATAGGTTGATTTTGCCATCATTTAATTTTATTTCTGATTCTTCAGGATTTCCATTTTCATCGATTCCAGGATTTCCGGATGTTGGTCGAGCCAGCTGACGATTTCAGGAATGCCAAAATTAGGGTTTTCCTTGCTGATAGTCGCAAATATTTCTTTCTGAATTTCAAAATCTTTAGGAGTATCCAGTGTCATCCGGATATCGGTTCGCGAAAATACAAGTGGATCAGCCTGAATAAACTGAACATTGAACAGAGAGGGGTTGCCATAAATGAAATTGGTAACGTGTTCATGGTACAATTTTTCGGTAGTAAGTTGCTGCGCTTTTTCAAGTGCATCGAGACGAACGGCTTCAGTCCAAAAACCAAAGTGAGTGAGGATGGAAGGTTTGTTTCCGGCGAGTTGAAACCCGAGGTAATCGGCATCTGATAGTTCAAATTGACTGATCAGAGTTTGCATTCCGGCCAAATCCAGAAATGGATTATCGGCACAAACCCGAATGATTTTACTGAATCCAAATTGTTTGGCGGCCTGAATAAAACGATCGAGGACGTCGTGTTCCGAACCTCTGAAAACAGAAACTTCATGCTTTTCGGCCATGGCACAAATCCGGTCGTCGGAAGGATTAACAGTGGTTGCCAATACTGCCGGAATTCCAGGTTTTTTAACTTTTTCGAGCAGCAAATCCAAAATAGATTGCTCCTGATAGAAAGGCAGGATAACCTTTTCAGGCATTCGGGTCGAACCGGTTCGGGCTTGCAGAATAATTCCAATTTGGGACATGATTCAAATTAAATTTCTATTGCATCAAAAGTACAGAAATGTTCTTTACGGATTTTTATCATTTCGTTCTTTTCAGATTAACTTTGACTAGTAATATTAAATGAATTCGTCATGAATAACCTTAAAATTTCAACAGCTCAATTTGAAAACAAAAGTGGCGACAAAGCTTACAACCTGAGTGTTATTGAAAAACTTTCTAAAAAGGCCTCCGGAGAAGGTTCGCAGGTAATTGCCTTTCATGAATGCTCAGTTACCGGCTATACTTTTGCCAGGCATCTTTCAAAAAAGCAGATGCTTGATTTGGCCGAACTCATTCCCGGAGGAGAAAGTATTTTAAAACTTACCCAAATCGCAAAGAACAATAATATCGTTGTTTTGGCGGGGCTTTTCGAGAAAGACGAACATGATAATCTGTTCAAGGCCTATGTTTGTGTCGATAAAAACGGGTTGGTGGCAAAATTCAGGAAACTCCATCCTTTTATCAATCCATACTTAACACCGGGCGACAGTTATTGCGTTTTCGATCTGTTGGGCTGGAAATGCGGAATATTGATTTGCTACGACAACAATGTCATCGAAAATGTACGTGCGACCAAACTTCTTGGTGCCGATATTATCTTTATGCCACATGTTACGATGTGTACACCTTCTACCAGACCAGGTGCGGGTTTTGTCGATCCGAAACTTTGGGAGAATCGCGAAGCTGACCCAACTTCGCTACAACTTGAATTCGATGGAATGAAAGGACGGGCCTGGTTGATGAAATGGCTTCCGGCACGTGCTTATGACAATGGGGTTTATGCCGTATTCTCAAATCCGATTGGAATGGACGACGACCAGTTGAAAAATGGTTGTTCCATGATTATCGATCCGTTTGGGGATGTTATTGCCGAGTGTCGTTCGTTTGACAACACATTTGTAACAGCAATCATAACTCCTGAAAAACTTTTACTGGCAGGCGGACACCGGTATATAAAAGCCAGAAGACCTGAGTTGTACAGAGCTATTATCGGACAGCAGCACGAATCGGAACAAAAGGTCGTTTGGATGAACCCGAAAACGGAATAATACAACTGTAAATTCTGTTGATTATCGAATAATCCGAAGGTATTTCAGGAATTTGTTAGCCATCAGATTTAAATCATCAGAAATACGGAATGCATAATTTAAACCTACAAATACTACTCCGATAGCCGAACAACGGATGAATAGATCGATGATATAATGATCAAAAACCGGAATGCAGTAGCTAATTGCAAATGCCAGTATTCCGATAGCTACACATTTCAGGTGGTTGAGCCGGTAAGGAAACAACTTCATTTCCCAGTTGAGATAAAATACACGCATACCTGATGCCAAAGCCATTGACAACAAAGAAGCCATAGCGGCCCCATTCATTCCCCAAAGCGGAATCAGCAGCCAGTAAAAAGCGACGGTCAGCAAAATAAGCACACCGAGTGAATAGGTCTGGATTTTATATTTATGCGAAGTGCTGATGATCTGAACACTCACTCCGGTTGAAGCTACCAGCAAATTGGAAAGCGAAATCAAAGTGATTACCCATTCTCCGCCACTGTATTCAGGAGGTAAAATTTTGAAAATATTGTGCAGGTTGGCAACAAGCAGAATAAAAAGAAACAATCCCGCAAACAACTGATTAATGCTACTCTTATAATAAATATCGTCAATTTTTTTCAGGTCATCATCTTTCCAGGCATCCGCAATAATCGTTGACGAAATTTTTCCCAGAGCGCGGTTCGGGATCAGAATAATTGATCCGAAGAAGAAACTGATGGAATAAGCGCCTGTGAGTGAAAGATTATAAAACTCATTCAGCATGATTTTGTCGATGCTGGTAAGTGCCACGCTGCTCAATCCGCCAATTATCCCGTAAACGGCCAGCGAAATCATTTCCTTCTGCAAAGGAGGTTGAATAAATTCCAGTTTCGGCTTTAGATTAAATTGCTTTCGGTAAATAAGCAAACCTGCCAGGTATACTGCGGGAAAACTCAGAATAACCACATAGCCGAAAACGTATTGGGTAAAGTCAATCCAATGAAAGAAATAGGCAATCAGTAAAACAAGGTTCCCGATGCGGTAAAGCAAATCGCTGAGGAAAGTTCCGGTTGTGGCATCAAAAAGCATTTTGTTGTAGGTATCAAGCAGCAGGAAAAACATCCGGAAGAAAATCAGCGGAATGAGGTAATAAATATACTGAACAAGCAATGGCGATTTGTCAATGTTGCTTTCAACAATGTACGGTTTCAGAATAAAAAAACTGACCAGCGAAATCACGAATCCAATCAGCCCAACTGCCACCGCAAGAAACACGAACCCATTGTTATTTTTATCCTTATCCCTGAAATAGGAAAATAACCGTGCGGTGACATTAGTAAATCCGAGCGTTGAGAATTGGGAATACAAAGCAGAGACAGCAACCAGAACATTGATCAGCCCGATCTGTTCCTGTGACATCAGCTTGGGCATAATCAACGCTGTGGTAAAGAAACCGACTACTACACCGAGGTACGAATACACCGAACCCCTGATTGTTTGCCTTTTAATTACGCCCATTTATTTTAGTTATTGACTTAATTCAACTTTGCTTTTGATTGAAAAATCAACCTTTTTTTACCCAGAATCCCTGAAGGGAAAAGTTGATTTTTAAGCTCACTCCCTTTAGGGACGGGGTGAAAAGCTTAAAAATCTTTTCGTTCTGAAAACTGCCAAAGTAGAATTAAAAGGTTTATTTTTGCTTCGCACGAAAATACGAATTATAAAATTATACCAATCAATAATATGGATACAAAAAACCTCCTTCGGAAAACAGGACCTTATATCCTGGCTGTTGTTCTGTTTCTGGTTATCAGTGTTATTTATTTTTCTCCTGTTTTGGAAGGAAAGAAACTGCAGAGTTCTGACGGACAATTTATGGGCATGTCAAAAGAAATTGTTGATTACCGCAATGCGACAGGGAAAGAGGCACTTTGGTCGAACAACATGTTCTCAGGAATGCCTGCTTATCTAACCTCAACACTCTATTCGGGCGAGATCTTTTCAAAGATTCAGAAATCGGTTACCACAATTTCAACGCCGGTAATGGTCCTTTCGTTCAGTTTTCTGTTCTTTTTCATTTTGTGTATCCTGCTTGATATTGGTGTTTGGACCGCGTTTGCAGCCAGTCTGGCCTACGGATTTATGACGTTCAATTTTGCCGTGATGGCTACCGGGCATTTTACCAAAGCCCATGCACTAACTTATACTGCGCTGGTAGTGGCGGGAATTCTGGTGGCTTTCAAGAAAAACAAAATCGGAGGTAGTCTGATAGCAGCCATAGGTTTGTCGCTGATGTTGAGCGCCAACCACCTTCAAATGACTTATTATGCCGTAATCCTGATATTAATTCTCGGAATTACGTATCTGGTTTATGCGGTAAGAGAAAAAACTCTTCCTGATTTTACCAAAACCGTTGGGTTTTTATTAATCGCAGTTTTATTTGCGGTTGGGACAAACTTTTCACGATTATATACTACTTACGAATACGGAAAATATTCCATGCGCGGGCAGTCGGATTTAAGCATCAACAATGAAAACAAATCCAGCGGACTCGACAAAGAGTATATCCTTGATTACAGTTATGATTTGGGTGAAGCGATGACCGCTTTTATACCGCGGTTCAAAGGTGGTGGCATGAATGAACCCTTATCAACCAGTTCTGAAACCTATAAACTTCTGGAAAAGGCACAGGGAGCCGGACCAGCAAAAAAAATGGTTGCAGGTGGTCAGCCCATGTATTGGGGAAGTCAACCCATTTCAGGCGCACCATTCTATTTCGGTTCAGTATTGTGTTTTCTGTTTGTGCTTGGCTTGTTTTTGGTAAAGGGGAAAGACAAATGGTGGCTGGCAGCAGTTTTTGTTGTTTCATTGCTTTTGTCTCTGGGAAAGAACTTCTCCTTTTTAACCAACCTGATGCTCGACTTTTTTCCTGGATACAACAAATTCAGGGATGTTAAAAATATCATCGTCATTCAGCAATTTGCAATGGCCCTGCTTGGGGTATTGGCCATTAAAGAAGTTTATCAGCGTAAAATCAGTTCAGCCGAATTTTTGAAGGGATTGAAATATGCTTTCGGAATTACTGGCGGACTTGCACTTATTTTTGTCATCATTCCGGGATTAGCCGGGAGTTTCACCGGAGAAACCGATCTTCAGTTACAGTATCAGTTACAGCAGTACAAATGGCCTCAGCAGCTAATCAACGAATATGTCAATGCATTAATTGCCGACCGGAAAACTGCACTTCGAACCGATTCGTTTTATGCCTTTATCTATATTGCCTTTGCATCTGCTGGTTTATGGGCCTGGTGGAATAAAAAAATTAAAGGACAATATGCCCTTGTGTTGTGGGTCGTGTTAATTATTGGCGATATGTGGCCTGTAAACAAAAAGTACTTCAACAACGATAACTTTAGTTCGAAGAAAGAAGCCTCTGCTCCTTTCCAGGAAATGCCGGTTGACAAGGAAATAAAGAAAGACAAGGATTTGTATTACCGTGTACTCAATATCCAAAATCCTTTTAATGATGCGCGTACTTCTTATTTTCATAAATCGGTAGGTGGCTATCATGGCGCCAAGATGAAACGCTACAACGAATTGTACAGCTATGCCATAGAGCCTGAAATACAATTGTTTAGGGAAAAGGCAAAATCCATCGAATCGCTTGATTCATTGACAGCCCTTCTACCCGTTGTCAACATGCTTAATACAAAATATCTCATTTATGATCTGAATAGTCCGCCATTAACCAACCCTCATGCTTTGGGAAATGCCTGGCTGGTGAAAGAAACTAAAATTGTTTCAAATGCGAATGAGGAGATTTCTTCGTTGGATAAATTTGATCCGAAGTCAACAGCTATTGTAAATAAAAACTCAGAAAAAGCGTTGAGTGGGTTTAAGTCAGGTTCGGGCGAAGGTCAGATTAAATTAATCGAATATCAACCCAATTACCTGAAATATGAAGCAACCGTGAACAGTGGCCCGCAGTTGGCTGTTTTTTCTGAAATTTATTATCCGAAAGGATGGAAAAGTTTCATCGACGGTAAAGAAACGGAGCACATCCAGGTCAATTATGTTCTTCGTGGGATGATCATTCCTGCAGGGAACCATCAGGTTGAATTTAAGTTTGAGCCGGCTTCGTATTACACTGGCAATAAAGTCTCCTTGGCAAGTTCAATTTTGTTATTGCTGGCCATTGCAGGCTACCTCGTCTATCTGTTTAAATTAAAAAAGTAAAACCAATGGCCGGCAAAACGCAGCCTCAGAAGCTAAACAAACGTATTTTTAAATCATACCTGACATCGACCATCAGCATTTCAATGATTTTATTTCTCATTGGATTGTTGGGTGTAGTGTTGCTTAACGCTGAACGTTTAGCCAAATATGTTCGTGAAAACATCGGTGTGACACTGGTATTGAAAGATGATGTTCAGGAAAAGGATGTAGCTGATTTGGAGAAAGCATTGAATATTTCAGGTTTTGTCAAGTCGGTTGAATACATTGACAAAGAAACGGCAGCTGAAAGGCTGAAAAAAGATCTGGGTGAAGATTTTACAGGCTTTTTGGGATACAATCCACTGCTGGCTTCAATGGATGTGAAGCTCAATGCAGCATATACCAATCCTGAAAGTTTGAAATTACTGGAAGCAAAATTCCTTGAATTCCCTCAAATAAAAGAAATCTCTTTCCAAAGGGATTTGGTGAGTACGATCAACGAAAATGTCAAAAAAATTGGATTGATCCTGATATTTTTTTCCGGATTGTTATTGTTTATTTTTTCGGCCCTCATCAACAATACCATTCGCATTTCAATTTATTCGCAGCGGTTCATTATTAATACCATGTTGTTGGTTGGGGCAACCGATCGTTTCATCCGTGCTCCATTTATCAGAAGGAGCATTTGGTATGGAATTATTGGAGCCATGGCGGCCAATGTGCTGTTGTTTGTTTTGATGCTTTCTTATTCATCTGAACTCACCGGGATTATTAATATAGATGATTTTAAAATTTTTGGCGTAGTTTTTTTAGCCGATTTGGTTTTAGGCGTTTTGATATCCTGGGGGTCAACTTATTTGGCTGTCAATAAATTCATCAGGCTAAAGTTCGACGAATTATTCTATTAACTTGCAACTTGCAACTTTTCATGTAACTTTGCAAAAAATTTGAATAACATGGCAAAGAAGTATCTTGAAAATATGGAAGGATTTGCTTTGGGCAAAGAAAACTTAAAACTAATGGTTATTGGTTTTGTGATCATTGTCATCGGCTTCCTTTTAATGACTGGCGGGAAAAGCAGCGACCCTTCTGTTTTTAATCCTGAAATATTTAATTTCCAGAGAATTACATTGGCTCCAATGGTTGTTCTTTTTGGTTTTATGTTCGAGATTTATGCCATTATGAAAAAAACAAAATCAGACAAGTAACATTCTGATTTGCACATCACTTAATTATATAGCTTTTCAGGATGGGAAAATCCATGGATGAGTATGATTTTCAAAAAGGAGAAATTCTACTTTTTGATAAGGAATTGGATTGGACATCATTTGATCTGGTCAGGAAATTGCGAAATTATTTAACCCGGATAACGGGAGTCAAGAAGTTAAAAGTTGGGCATGCCGGAACTTTAGATCCGAAAGCCACTGGTTTAATGATTGTTTGTACCGGAAAAGAGACCAAGAATATTGATTTGTTGCAGGCAAAAGAAAAGGAATATGTGGCCACTATCAAATTAGGGGCAACAACGCCTTCGTATGATTTGGAGACTGCTGAAAACGAACTATTCCCGACAAATCATCTGACTTTGGAATTAGTGGAAGAGCAATTGTCGGGTTTTATTGGAGAAATTGATCAGGTTCCGCCAGTGTTTAGCGCTGTAAAAATTGAAGGCAAACGCGCTTATGAACATGCCCGCAAAGGCAATGATATTGTGATTCAAGCTAAACGAATTTCTATTTCAGAACTGGAAATTCTCAAGTTTTCAACTACTGAAATTCAACTTCGGATTGTTTGCAGCAAAGGAACCTATATTCGCAGTTTAGCAAGGGATTTAGGCGTGGCGCTGAAAAGCGGGGCTTATTTGGTTGGATTGCGCCGCACAAGAATCGGTGAAATGAGATTGGAAGACGCCTGGGATTTGAAAGAATTTCTTGAAAAACTTCAAGCGAGTGAAACTAATTGAAATTTGATCCGTTAAACGTGGTTCTGTGGTGGAAGTCTGAGGACTAAAAAATCTAAGATTATAATTTAAATAAATACAGATACATAATGAAATTATCAAAGTTTAAATACGATTTACCTGAAGAGTTGATTGCGCTAAATCCATCTCCAAACCGTGACGAATCAAAATTATTGGTTTTAAATCGTTCTACTGGTACAATCGAACACAAAATTTTTAAAGATATAGTTGATTATTTTGGTGATAAGGACGTATTTATCTTTAACGATACCAAGGTTTTTCCTGCTCGTTTGTATGGAAACAAAGAAAAAACAGGCGCCGAGATTGAGGTTTTTTTACTTCGGGAATTGAACCGCGAACAGCGTCTTTGGGACGTTTTGGTTGATCCGGCCCGTAAAATCCGTATCGGAAACAAGCTTTATTTTGGCGAGGATGATCTTTTGGTTGCTGAAGTGATTGATAATACGACTTCACGTGGCCGGACATTGAGGTTTTTGTTTGACGGTCCATACGACGAATTTAAGAAAACGCTTTATGGATTGGGTGAAACTCCACTACCCAAATTCATCAAACGTGCAGTAACACCTGAAGATAAAGATCGGTACCAGACTATTTTTGCCAAACACGAAGGTGCCGTTGCGGCTCCTACCGCCGGCCTGCACTTTAGCCGCGAGTTGTTAAAACGTTTGGAAATTGCAGGTTGCAATTTCAGTTATGTGACCCTTCACGTTGGATTAGGCAACTTCAGGAGTGTTGATGTTGAAGATTTGACCAAACACAAAATGGATTCAGAACAAATCTGGATTTCGGAAGAAGCTTGCCAGATTGTGAATGACGCCAGGGATGCTAAAAGGAATATATGTGCAGTAGGAACTACGGTTATGCGCACCATCGAAAGCTCAGTTTCAACTCAGGGACATTTAAAACCATATGAAGGATGGACCAACAAATTCATTTTCCCTCCATACGAATTTAGCGTGGCTAACCGGATGATCACTAATTTCCATTTGCCACTTTCAACACTTCTTATGATGGTTGCCGGTTTCGCCGGATACGATAACCTGATGAAAGCATATAAAGAAGCGATCAAGGAAAAATACCGCTTCGGAACTTATGGCGATGCCATGCTGATTATCTGATTTTCTTTATTTAAGATTGAAAATCCCCGTTAACTTCAATGTTAGCGGGGATTTTTGTTTATCAAATGACTAAAAAATGGTAACTTAGGAAACCGTAATGTAAATCAACAATTAAATTTCATCTCATGGAACCAATTGTATTAACCGATCCGAATGTCCAGCCAACCGAAGAATTAATTTTCTCAATTATTGGAGAAAATAGTGTGTACTGGACCCAGATTATCGATTATTTGTATAGTCATCATTCTGATATTTCAGAACAATGGCGGTTTTACAACGATGGCAAAAGCTGGCTGTACCGTACTCTCCGGAAGAAAAAAACCATTTACTGGATTGGGGTAATCAAGGATACCTTTAGAATTAGCTTTTGGTTTGGCGACAAAGCAGAACCAGTTCTTTTGGCCAGTGACCTTCCGGAACGAATCAAGGAAGAATTTCGGAATGCCAAACGATACGCTCATAGCCGGGCAATTTCCATTGAAATGCATTCATCAGAAGATTATGAAAATGTAATTAAACTAATCGAGCTGAATTTGAAGCTGAAATAAGACTTTATGTTTGCAATAATTGGTTTTTATCACTCGTTTCAGATAAAAAAAACAGATGAAAGCACAAACGCTTTTGCATAAAAACGAAACTGAAAAATTTATTCTTCCGGTGCTTAACGCCATGGTGATTACCTTGTTCCTGTTTTACATCGATGAAGGTTTTTACGATTTTCGATGGATGCTAAATATCGGAAACTGGATAGTATTTCTGGTTTATGTGGCTGCAATTTACGGGATACAACTAATCCTGATTTTGCCAATCTATAGGTTTGCACCAAAGATCATTTTATTTTCCGGACGAATTTTTTTGATCCTTTCTGTCGCATTTTTCCTGCTATTTGTTGTTTTGCGGTAAACTTACTTCCCGAAAAAAGTATCATTATTTAAAGTTTAACGTAAGCGCGTGCAACTTAACATTAAAACTTACCACATGAACACACAAATTTTGAAAGGAACTATTTTTGGAGGTATCGCTTATTTCTTTTTGGGATGGATAATCTACGGCATCATGTTGGCCGATTTCATGAAGACAAATCTCAATCAGTGTGCCAACAGACCAGAGATGGAAATGATTTGGTGGGCTATGATCATTTCATGTTTAGTTTATGCTTTGTTTCTTACCCTATTTTTGAAATGGTCTGGTGGTTCAACATGGGCCGATGGCTTAAAAACAGGGGCACTTTTTGGATGTTTGTTTGCGGTTACAATCGATCTGTCGTTTTACTCCATGACGACCATGTACAATGGGTTCACCGCAATTCTTGTTGATGTCATTGCCGCCAGCGTATCGGCTGCCGTAACCGGTCTGATCATTGTTCTGCTCTGGGGTAAAGCCAAAACTTTATAAAAAATTAACCACCAATACTCACCTCAAGCCCGTGTTGTTGAAATATAGAAACAGCGCGGGCTTGTGCTTTCTTCGTTGGTTCTTCCTGAAGCTGAAATTCTTCCGGTCGTCCCAGTTTCTGGTATTTTGTCTGAGCAATTTTGTGATATGGCAGCAGGTTCACTTCTTTCTTTTCTCCTGAAAGTGCAGCAACAAAACTGGCAGTTGCTTCCATGTTTTCAGCATCATCATTAACTCCACCAATCATTGGAATCCGGATGATTATTTTCACCTTCGTTTCGGCTAGCAATTTCAGGTTTTCCAGTATTTTTTCGTTCGGAACGCCTGTCCATTTCCGATGTTTTTCAGAGTCTATTATTTTCAGGTCGTACAGAAAAAGGTCGGTGCGTTTAGCAACATCCAGAATGATTTCAGTATTGGCTAATCCTGCGGTATCAACGGCACGATGAATTCCGCGCCTACCACATTCGTCAAGCAATTCGATGAGAAACTTCGACTGAAGCAAAGGTTCGCCTCCTGAAAAAGTAACTCCGCCACCCGACTGATCGAAGAAAACCCGTTCCTTCTCGATCTCATTCATGATTTCGGCAACCGACATTGGATAGCCTGAAATTTCTATGGCTTTGGTGGGACAAACTTCGGCACAGCGACCATTCATTTGGCAGAGATTGGTATCGGTGAGAATTCCTTCCGAAGTCAACGTTATCGCTTTTTCAGGGCAAGCCATCACGCAAGTTTCACATTTGATGCATTTCGAAGGCGCATACATCCGTTCTGTTTCAGTAGAGATACTTTCCGGATTGTGGCACCAGGCGCAGTTCAGGTTACAGCCCTTGAGGAAAATCACGATCCGGATGCCCGGACCATCGTTAATGGCGTAACGCTTGATATCGAAGATAAATGGAGTACACATAAAAAATTGATTTCAAATCCCAGACATTAATGTTGTTTAAATCCATTCCGTCCGAAATGTTGGAGATGCTTTGTAAAACCTATTACCGCGTACGGTTTCTTTTGTTCGCATTTTCCCGGGGCTGCGTTCGTTCCTCACTTACCCCGGGTTATTTAGATTTTTCCCTTTCAGGGAAATAAAGTTCGCATATCACTGACCAAAGCTTTCCCCCTCTGGGGGAACGGGAAGGGGGCCTCTAAAATCCATCGTTTTCGGTACGCTCAATCACTTCCTGCTGAAGGTCGGCATTCATGTCGTTGAAATAGTCGCTGTAACCAGCCATGCGCACCATCAGGTCTTTATAATCCGACGGACAAGCCTGCGCGGCAAGCAAAGTGGCGGTATCAACAATATTAAACTGAATGTGGTGACCTCCCAAAGTGAAATAACTCCGGATGAGGTGCCCCAACTTTTTGACGTCTTCCTCCTTTTTAAGCAGGCTAGGCAAAAAGCGCTGATTCAACAAGGTTCCACCCGATTTGATGTGGTCTAATTTGGTCAACGACTTGATTACCGCAGATGGTCCGTGCGTGTCGGCACCGTGCGATGGCGAAGTTCCGTCAGATATGGATTTACCAGCCATGCGACCATTAGGCGTGGCGCCCATCACTTTCCCAAAATACACATGACAAGTGGTCGAAAGCATGTTCAGGTGATATTTTCCACCAGGTTTGATGTTTGGTTTGCCATCGATGGCTTCAACCAGATCGTCGTAAACTTTCACGGCAATCGAATCGGCATAGTCGTCGTCATTTCCGAAGAAGGGGGTGCGGTTCATGAGGATTTGGCGTAAAACTTCTTCGCCTTTAAAGTCGTTCAGCACCGCTTTTAAAACCCGGTCCATGCTGAAAGTCTGGTCTTCGAACACATGTTTTTTGAGCGCAGCCAGGCTGTCGGTTACAGTTCCTAATCCGCAACACTGAATGTAGCTGGTGTTGTAACGCGGACCTCCGTCGTAGTAGTCTTTTCCGCGGCTCACACAATCTTCGGTGACAATCGAAAGGAATGGAGCCGGTGCATATTTGGCAAACATGCGGTCGATGTAATTGCTTACCCGCATTTTCAGATCGACCACATAATTCAGTTGTTTCAGGAATGCTTCGTACAATTCGTCGTAACTTGCGAATGTGCGAGGATCGCCGGTTTCCAGTCCAACCCGAATTCCGGTCACCGGATTGATACCATTATTTAAAGTGACTTCTATGATTTTTGGAACGTTGAGGTATCCGGTGAGCAGGTAGGCTTCTTTGCCAAACGCACCAACCTCGATACAACCGCTGCATCCGCCTTCGCGGGCATCGGTAAGCGATTTTCCCTGACGCATCAATTCCTGAACATACACATCGGGATTAAAAACTGAAGGATAGCCATGTCCCTGGCGAATGACGCGGGTTGCGGCGTGCAGGAATTTATCGGGAGTTTTGGCGCTGATGTGCACCGAGCTTCCGGGCTGCAAAATATGAAGTTCCTCAACCACTTCGAGCATGATGTACGAAACTTCGCTGGTTCCGTCGCTGCCATCGCTTTTAATACCGCCAATGTTGATGTTGGTAAAATCGTTGTAGGTTCCGCTTTCGCGTGCAGTGATACCCACTTTGGGTGGCGCAGGATGGTTGTTCACCTTAATCCAGAAACAGCAAATCAGTTCTTTGGCCTGTTCACGGGTGAGCGTTCCATCAGCCAATCCTTTGTTGTAAAAGGGAGTCAGGTGTTGATCGAAATGTCCCGGATTCATGGCATCCCAGCCGTTTAGTTCGGTAATTGTTCCGAGGTGGACGAACCAGTACATCTGGATAGCTTCCCACAGGTTTCGGGGAGCATTGGCAGGAACCCAGCGACAAACTTCTGCAATTTTCAGGAGTTCGGCATTTCGGGCCTGATCGGTTTCGGAAGCAGCCATTTCTTCGGCTAAAGCAGCATGGCGTTCAGCAAAAAGGATGACGGCATCACACGAAATGTCCATGGCTTTCCATTCTTCCGATTTATCGGTAGCCTCCGGATCATTGAGGTAATCGAGCGAAGCCAGATGGGCGGCTATTTCACGTTTGTAATCCAACATACCCTTGGAGTAAATTTTACCGTCGAGTGCCGTGTGCCCGGGCGCGCGCTGTTCCATAAATTCGGTAAACATTCCGGCTTCGTACGCCAGTCGCCATTCCTGCGGAACATGGCTGAAAATGCGTTCACGCTGGGTTTTTCCGGCCCAGTATGGAATCACTTCACGGGCATAGGTGTCAATATCTTCCTGACTGATGGTATATCGCTGCAATTCGCGGGTGTTGAGCACGTTTAGGTCTTCTACGCTGTGGCAAGTGAGTTCAGGAAAAGTGGGTACGCATTTGGGTTTGGGCCCGCGTTCGCCCACAATGAGCTCCCCTTCGCCAATATAGATCGCTTTCTTTTGGCAATGATCCAAATAATTGGCAGCACGCAACACGGGAATCGACATTTTTCCGAAGTTTTCCTTGTAGAATGCGGTTTCGTGCAGAGCGCGTTCAATCGATAAGGAAGGTTCGGCCTCAACGCTCAGTTTCCGGAGTTTCTGAATGCGTTCGTTCATTCCCGGACCGATTGGGTTTGTTTTGGGTTGGTAGAAATTGCCTTCGCTGGTTGCCGGGCGCAAAGGAGTTTCGGTATGTGTGATGATTTTTTCGAACATGATGTAAGTTTAAAAACAAATGAATAGTCATTAGTCAGTAGAAAAAAGTCATTGGAAAAAAAGAAACAGGTTATCGGGAAGTAGCCCTAATGACTAATGACTTTTTCCTCTTTCCCTTTTTCTGGAGTTTTAATTGTAGAACATCAGGCAACTGAATAGTCGCCGGTAAGTTTTAACAAGGGTAGTAATGTAAACCAGTTGATCCATGACATACGAAATGAAATCGTTGATTTTGGTGTAACAAAAATAGTGATAAATGGATGCGAAAGCATGTGTTTTTGAATATTTCCTCCCTCTTTTTTTCGATCATTTTATTTGTAATTTAGGACTTTTCCGAAAAACAAATCAAACAGTTTAAATTGGAAAGCATTATGCCAAAAATCCTCGCGGTCGGCAATATCAACGATGACCTCATCAGCTTAAAAGCGATCATTAACGATGCATTCCCCGGAGCTGTCGTGATAACGGCATTAGATGGCCCAAAAGGAATAGAGCTGGCCATAGCTACCAATCCGGATGTGATTTTGCTGGATATGATTTTGCCAGGAATGGATAGCTTTGAAGTTTGCCGTTTACTGAAACTGGATGAACGGGTAAACGATATTCCAGTGGTTTTTCTGACTGCTTTAAAAGGAGACATCGGAAATCGGACAAAAGCCCTTGCTGTTGGGGCCGAAGGATTCCTTTCCAAACCCATCGAACAAACCGAGCTCATTGCGCAAATCAGGGCCATGGTCAAAATAAAGGCGGCTGGTGTACAAAAGCGTGACGAAAAGCAACAGCTTGAGAATTTGGTGGAAGAACGTACCAAAGAACTCTTGCGAAGCCAGGCGCAACTGAAAGGTATATTTGAAAATCTTCAGGATGCCTATTTTCAGGCTGATTTGAAAGGGAATTTTACTATTGCAAGTCCATCTGCAGTAAAAATGTATGGTTTTGAATCAGTTGATGAATTGGTTGGACAGCCAGCAGAAATATTATATTCTGAACCTCAGGAACGAGATTTCTTAATAGCTGAATTGAAGAGCAGCGGGCAAATTCATGATTATGCTTGTCAGGGTCGAAAAAAAGATGGGACTGTATTCTGGGTTTCTATGAATGTTCAACTATTGCGCAATAATATTGGTCAGGTTATAGGAACTGAGGGGGTAGTCCGTGATATTTCGGAACGCATAAAAGTTGAATCAGCGCTAAACGAAAGTGAAGAAAAATACAGGACAATGGTCGATCTTTTGCCTGACGCCGTAATTATTCATGAGGGCGGAAAGTTCGTATTTGCAAATGCAGCTGCCTTAAGAACTGTCGGAGCCAATTCATTTGAACAATTCATTGAGAGGCCCCTGATGGACTATGTTCACCCTGATTTTAGAGATGTTTCTATGAGCAGGATAATGGAAATTTATTCCACCGGTCAACCTTCAAAGTTTTCGGAAGAGAAATTTCTAACATTGAACAATGAGATTATTGATGTGGAGGTTATAGGTATCCCGATTCTGTATATGGGAAAACCGGCCATCCAAACGATTATAAGAGATATTACCGAGCGCAAACGGGCGGAGAAGGAAGTTCAGGATAGCTATAATCTGCTCAATAAGCTTACGGCGCAGGTTCCGGGTGTGGTTTATCAGTACAGGCTATATCCTGACGGGCGTTCCGCATTTCCATATTCAAGCCCCGGAATGTTAGATATTTACGAAGTGACCTCTGAGGAAGTTATGGTAGATGCGTCACCTGTGTTTACGCGGCTTCATCCCGATGATTACAATGACATTGTTGAAGCCATCACCGAGTCTGCACGTAGTCAAACTCTTTTTCACAGTGAATTTCGCGTAATACTTCCCAAACAGGGCCTACGCTGGAGAATGTGTGATGCAAAACCGGAACCTATGGATGATGGAAGTACATTATGGTATGGAATTATTACCGACATCACCGAACGCAAGCTGGCGGAGCAACGATTGAAAGAAAGTCAGCAGTTATTTCAGGAATTGTTCAATGCTTCACCTGATGCCATTTTATTGATCGACCCACACGATTCGGCAATTCCCTGGTCGATTTTGGACTGCAATGATGCAGCCTGCAAAATGAATGGTTACACACGTGAAGAAATGATCGGTCAATCCATTGATTTTCTCCATACAACAGCAGGAACAAGTGAAGCTCGTGACTACTATCTGAAGAGCCTTAGGGAAAAGGGTATTTTACACACAGAAGCTACCCACAGACATAAAAAGGGATATATTTTTCCCCTCGAGGTTTCCACATCGGTTGTCAATATAGGCGGACGTGAGTTGGTGCTGGGAATTGACCGCGATATTTCCGATCGTAAACAGGCAGAATGCGAACTTCGCGAAAAAGAGGTTCAGTACCGCAACCTGGCCAACTCAGGCGTAGCTTTAATCTGGACTTCAGGTACGGATAAATTGTGCAACTATTTTAACGAGCCTTGGTTAAACTTTACAGGACGAACCATCGAACAAGAGCTGGGCGATGGGTGGCTTGAAGGAGTGCATCCGGAGGATCTTGACAGGTGCATCCGCACATACAGTTCATCATTCGACAAACGAGAGCCATTTGAAATGGAATATCGTTTGCGGCATGCAAATGGCGAATACCGGTGGATACAGGATATGGGAACCCCTAATTTCAACAGCGAAGGAGATTTTATTGGGTACATTGGGCACTGTTTCGATATTACTGATCACAAAAAACTAGAAACTGAAATTACTGCAGCAAAAGAAAATGCCGAAAAAAACGAGCATGAGATTATCTTAAAGAACAATGAATTAATCAGTAGAAACAAATTCATTCAAACCGTTCTCGACCAGTTGCCCATTGGTATAGCATTGAATAAAATAAATGATGGTTCGGCTACTTACATGAATAAAAAATTCGAGGATATTTATGGATGGAGGTATGACGAAATCAACTCAATCACTTCATTTTTTGAACAGGTATATCCCGATGCTGATTATCGGAATGAATTAATGAAACAAATCATGAATGATATTCAATCGGGTGATTCTGAACGGATGCATTGGAAAAACATTTTTGTAACTCGCAAGGATGGCTCCAAACGGGTGATCAACGCCGTTAATATCCCGTTGGTAGATCAAAACACAATGGTTTCAACCGTTTCAGACATCACGGATTTACACAAAACTCAAAACGATTTATTGGCCGCCAAAGATAAAGCTGAGGAAAGTGACCGGTTAAAGTCCGCTTTTTTGGCTAACATGAGCCACGAAATCCGAACTCCGCTAAATAGTATTATTGGTTTTTCAGAATTGTTGTCCGATCCTGATTTTAATGCTGACCGGAAAATCGAGTTTGCGAAAACGATCCATTCAAGTGGCAGTAATCTGCTGTCAATTATTAGCGACATTATGGACTTTTCCAAAATTGAAGCCGGACAAATTCAGGTGAATATATCCAGGTTTATGGTCAACCAGTTAATCTGGGATATTCAGAAAGAATACGCTTACAAAGCATCAGAAAAGGGGATTGAGTTAAGACTTGACCCAGCCAATCCAACGATTGAAACCTTTCTGGAAAGTGATGAAAATCGCATAAAACAAGTGTTGGTAAATTTTGTTGGAAATTCAATTAAATTTACTGCCAAGGGATTTATTGAAATTGGATTTGTCATCCTGGAAGACTTCATTCAATTCCATGTAATTGACACCGGAATTGGAATACCGAAGAATTTTCACGAATCTATTTTTGAACGCTTCGGACAGGTTGATTCTTCCTCTACCCGAAAATATGGTGGGAATGGCCTGGGTTTAGCGATTTCAAAAAGTCTGGTTGAAATACTTGGCGGAAGAATTTGGATGGAATCTGAACCAGAAAAAGGTTCGGCATTCTATTTCACAATACCTGTTAAGGCTCCGGCAGCCCTTGATTAGAAAAGTATAAAACAGGATAAATTGATTACCAATTATGGCAAGAATCCTCGCAATCGACGATAATAAGGACAACCTAGATGAAAGCACAAGGCTGAAAAGTCAGATAAAAGAACTCACTGAGTCTTGGCGAATGGAGCTGAGTGAAAGAGTACGGGCAGAGGAAGCGCTGAAGGAAAGTGAAGAAAAATACCGGACCATGGTTGATCTATTGCCTGAGGCTGTAGTTATACATGAAGGCGGAAAGATTGTATTTGCAAACGCGGTGGCATTACGGACTATGGGTGCCGATTCACTCAATCAACTGACCGAAAAAGCAGTGATTGAATTTGTACACCCCGATTACAGGCCGATGGCTTTGGACAGGATACGGCGAATTCATTCAACAGGCTTGGCTTCTGAATTCACCGAAGAAAAATTTATCACGCTTAGGAATGAAGTATTAGATGTTGAAGTAATAGGTATACCCATCCAATTTATGGGCAAATCTGCTGTTCAAACGATTATCCGCGATATCACTGCCCGAAAACGGGCTGAAATAACACTGAAAGAAAATGAAGCCCAATTCAGGAAATTTTTTGAAAAAGCTTCAGACGCAATTTTTATTGCTGAAATTGAATCGGGGATTATTGTTGATGCAAACGAAGCTGCGTCGCGCTTGTTGCAATTGCCAAGGGAACAGATAATAAAACTGCACCAGTCTCAAATCCACCCAAAAACCAGTGAGGAATTTTCAAAAGAGACTTTCAGAGAACACAATTACAGGGCAAAACAAAATTTGACAATGATTCCTTCGGAAAATGAAATCATTCGTCCGGATGGAAGTTTGGTCCCGGTAGAAATTATGGCATCAGAGGTAATTTATCAGAACAAAAACTGCCTGATGGGAACTTTTCGGGATATCACCGAGCGAAAACAAGCAGATATTAAGCTTCGAGAAAGTGAATATTTTTTCAGGGAATCGCAACGAGCCGCATTTGTTGGTTCATACAAGTTTGACCTTAGAAACGATTTTTGGTCCTCGTCTGAAGTTCTTGAACAGATTTTTGGAATTGACAAAAACTATGACCGGAATCTTCAAAGCTGGCTTGAAATTATCCATCCTGACGACCGGGAGATGATGGCACGATACTTCAGCGAAGAAGTTATTGCAAACCGTCAGGTGTTTAATAAAGAATATCGGATCATCAGTCAATTTGAAGGCGAGACCAGGTGGGTACTGGGTTTGGGCAAATTAAATTTCGATGCTGAAGGTAACATCATTGAAATGATCGGAACCATACAGGATATTACCGAACGAAAACTGTCACAGGTTGCCTTGCAGGAGAGTGAAGAAAAATACAGTATATTGTTTAAGGATTCACCTGATGCATATCTTATTATAACAGATGCGATTATTACCGATTGTAACCGGGCAACTGAAGTCATGTTTGGTGGAGGCCGAAAGCAGATTATTGGAAAACAGCCGGATGAACTTTCGCCTGAATTTCAACCTGATGGAAGAAAATCTTCAATAGAAGCCCAAGAGAGGATAGAGTTTGCCCTGAAGAACGGAAAAAATACTTTTGAATGGATACATAAAAGATTCGACGGTACAGATTTTTATGCTGAGGTCACCATTGCACCCACGATATTTCAAGGTAAATCTGCTTTATTTACTACTTTGCGAGACATCAATGAACGCAAGCAGGCTGAAAAAAAACTGAAGGAAAGTCAGCAGTTATTCCATGAATTGTTTAATGCCTCACCTGATGCCATTGTGTTAATTGATCCACATCATCCTACAGTCTCCTGGCCGATTGTCGATTGCAATGAAGCTGCCTGCCGCATGAATGGCTTTACCCGTGAAGAAATGATTGGAAAGTCGATTGATTTGCTTAATCTGACAGCAGGTTCACCCGATGAGCGCATGGCCTATTTAAATAGTCTAAGGCAAAAAGATGTACTTCAAACGGAGTCCATCCATCATCATAAAGATGGACATGCATTTCCGGTCGAGATTTCTACCTCTGTAATTACTATTGAAGGACGGGAAATGGTGCTTGGTATTGATCGGGACATTACTGAAAGAAAGCAGGCGGAAGAGGCCGTTCATTTGAGTGAAGTAAGGCTAAAACGTGCTGAACTTACTTCAAAATCGGGTAACTGGGAGTTTTATCTTGCTACTAAAATTCTTAATGCATCAGAAGGGGCTGCAAAAGTATTTGGTGTAAAAGGTCAACAATATAGTTATGAAATGATTAAAGAAATTTCATTACCCGAATACCGCCCGATTCTTGATGCTGCCTTAAAAAATCTGATTAAAAATGATATTCCCTATGATGTTGAATTCAAAATAGCTAAAGTTGATACCGGTGAAATTAAAGATATTCATTCAGTAGCTTTTTTCGACAAGGAAAAAAGAGTATTGTTTGGTATCATACAGGATATCACCGACCGGAAGCAGGCTGAAGCTGAACTAATAAAAAGCGAAGAACGTTATCGCAGATTTATTTCACAGGTTTCAGAAGGGGTTTACAGGTTTGAAGGTGATGAACCTATGGATATCGGTTTACCGGTCGAAGAACAGATTGATTTTATTTACGACCATATGTTTATAGCCGAATGTAATCAGGCTTTCAAGGAAATGTATGGAATTGCTGATGAAAAAGAAATGATCGGCAAAAGTCATATCGATTTTCACGGAGGGCGTAACAATCCTGTGAACCGAAATGCTTTGCGCGAGTTTATCATTAATGGTTACCGCATAGAGAATGCCCTGACCGAAGAGATTAACGACCATGGACAATTGAGGTACTTTAGCAACAATTCATTGGGGACTATTGAAAACAATCAATTGGTCAGAATGTGGGGAACACAGACTGATATTACTGAAAAAACGAAATCAGATAAAGTTCAGCAAGTACTTTACACCATTTCCAATGCAGCTATTTCTTCTACCGATTTGGCTGATTTGGTTGAAATAATCAGTATCCAACTCAGTAAACTGCTTGACGCATCTAATTTTTATATTGCCTTTTATGATGAAGCTAGTGGAATGTTATCAACCCAATACAATAAAGATGAGGTTGACCAGATTGATTTCTGGCCAGCTGAAAAGTCGGCAACAGGCTACGTAATCAAAAATCAGAAATCGTTGCTGGCCAGTAAAGCAGATGTAATGAAATTATACGAAGAGGGCGAAATTGAACTAATTGGCACCCCTTCTGAAATTTGGCTTGGCGTACCTCTCGTGCTCGGCAAAAAAGCTATAGGAGCCATCGTTGTCCAAAGTTATGACAACCCGAATGCCTATACTGAAAAAGACCAACTGATGCTCGAATTTATTTCAGACCAAATCTGTATATCGCTCGAGCGTAAAAAAGCCGAACAGGAAGTAAAAGAAGCATTGTTAAAAGCACAGGAATCGGATCGTTTGAAATCAGCTTTCCTTGCCAACATGAGCCACGAAATCCGGACGCCGCTTAATGCCATTATTGGTTTTTCTGAATTAATCCGCGATCCGGCTTTTGAACCCGAACAACAGGATGAATTTGCTCAATTAATTAATGACAGTGGAAATAATCTGCTCTCCATTCTGAGCGACATTATGGATATTTCCAAAATTGAAGCAGGACAAGTGGATGTTGTAAAACGTAAGGTTTCAGTTAATAAACTAATCACATCGATACAGAAAGAATTCGTCCGAAAAGCTGATAAGAAGGGAGTTGAATTACGGCTCAACCATGCAAATCCGGTTGATATGGTTGAAATTGAAACTGATGAAACCAAAATAAGACAGATTATTGGCAACTTTTTAAGTAATGCACTCAAATTTACCGAGGAAGGTTTTATTGAATTAGGTATCGAACCGGAGGAAAAATTTGTTCGGCTTTACGTAAAAGATACAGGAATAGGAATCCCTATAGCTTATCACGATAAAATATTCGAGCGCTTCCGTCAGGTTGAAACCTCTCATACCCGGAAGTACGGAGGCAATGGATTGGGCTTGTGTATTTCGAAAAATCTGATCGAGTTGCTTGGAGGAACTATCGGCATGGAATCTGAAGAAGGAAAAGGATCTATATTTTATATAACAATTCCAAGAAACTAGTTTGGGAGCGATGCTTCAATTGATAATTATGAGTTTTAATCAGGAATAAATGGACTTGTTTAAAGTGAATCAGATTGTTGTACCTACATCGGTTTAATTATGCATAATGTTTAGATAAATGTAATGTGCATTCAACGATTTTTAATAGTTTTGTAACACCAGATTTCTACCAGAGAAAACTAATTTATGGACTACAATTTTCTTGGCAAAACAATATTGATTGTGGAAGACGAGGTCGTCAATCAATTCTTTTTTGAAAAATCATTAAAGAAAACACGGGCGAACCTTTTTTTCGTTAAAAATGGCCATGATGCAATTGCGATATTCAAGGAAAACACTGAAATTGATTTGGTTTTGATGGATGTCAGGCTTCCCGGAATGGATGGAATTGATACTATGGCTCAGATCAGGCAGTTAAATCCTGAGATCCCAATCATTATCCAAACGGCCAGCGTTCTCCCTTCAATTTATGAAAGCGCCTTTGAAAACGGGTGCAATGAGTTTGTCACCAAACCCATCAACATGGATACTTTGCTGATTATCCTGAAAAAATATCTGATTTATTAAATTTAGGAATTATCCAACTGGTGGATAAAAGGCATTTTTGAAATGTTCCAATTCGAAACCATTCCTGGTAAAAATAATCGAGATGACATCAAACCGGGTATCGCAGTTAATGTTGTGTTCAATAATGTAAGCTTCGGCGGCATTCACTAAAAACCTGATCTTTTTGTTCGAAACAGCCTCAGAGGGGTGTTCATATGAATCACTTCCACGAGCTTTTACTTCAACAATTACCAGTTCATTGCCATCTTTTGCTACAATGTCCAATTCAAGATGCTGCGAAAACCAGTTAACCTGAACTATTTCGTAGCCAATCTCTTTGAGGTGGGCAACAGCAAGTTCTTCGCCCTTTCGCCCTAATTCAAATGCCTTGCTCATGGCTCCGACCGGATTAACCGCACCTTATCGGCCACTTCAAGCTGATAGCTACCACCAAGCATTACTGCCAGATTTTTTGGAATATGGCCAACCGGAAAGTCGAAACAAACCGGGAAACTGTAATCCGAAACGGCTTCCAGAATTATTGATTCACTAATTTTTCCAAACGGACTTTCATTGTCTTTCATTTCTGTAAATCCGCCAACCATCAATCCTGCAAGGTTTCGGAGTTGACCGGTCAGCTTTAGGTTTTGCATCATCCGGTCAAGATGATAAAAGTATTCCCCCACATCTTCAATAATCAAAATCTTGCCAGAAGTGTCGAGTTGCCAGGGTGTTCCCTGTAAGCTATAAAGCAGTGAAAGATTTCCACCCACCAGTTCTCCGTTGCAGATGCCGTTTCGATTCAGTTGATGACCGGCAACTTCGCATTGCGATCTTCCTGAGGAAAGCACTTCAATCAGGCTCAGAAAACTCCGTGTAATTTTTTTATTTTCAAGGAAAAAGCCAGGCATGCTACCATGAATACTTGCCAGCCCGAACTTGTTTAGTACTGTGTGAAGTACAGTCACATCGCTGAAGCCTATCAACCACTTTGGACTTTTTAACAAAGCCGAAAAATCCAGTTTTTCGATGATCCGAACAGTACCATATCCACCACGGGCGCAAAGAATGGCCTTGGTTGCCGGATCGTTTATGGCTTCCTGCAAGTCAGTTGCGCGTTGCTGATCGGTTCCGGCATACTGAAAATGTTTGTCGAAAACATGTTTCCCGATTAATACTTCGTAACCTTCATCCTGCAAAAGTTCAATTCCCGGAAGGATTTTGTCTTTCTGTACTTTCCCGGCAGGAGAAATAATCCGGATTCTGTCGCCAGGTTTAAGATAAGGAGGAATGATCATCAAATACTAATTTCGGGTTCTTAATAAACAAATGCTCTTTCTGTCTGATATACAATTGGAAAGAGTTATTGGTCATTAGTCAATAGTCATTAGAAAAGAGAAAAAAGGAATAAGAAAAAGGGGGATAAATTGACATCCTGCTTTTTTACTTTTTTATCGTTCTTAAAATCAAATAAATAAAATGGTTTAGTTCTTTTATTGATATTTCACAGTAATTCAACCAATAACACATTTCCTCTTTTCTTTTTTCTAATGACCAATGACTCTTTACTAATATTTATCTATTTAGCTTTCAGTAAATCTCTGATTTCAGCTAATAATACTTCTTCGTTGGTTGGAGGTGGTGGAGCTGGTGCTTCAGCCGGAACTTCCTCTTTCTTTTTCAACTTGTTCATACCTTTAATCATCATAAAAATCGCAAACGCGATGATCAGAAAATCGACGGTAGATTGGATGAAATTTCCATAATTAATGGCAACTGCCTGTGTGGTGATATTGTTGGCAGCATCCATAACCGGATCTTTTAGTATGATTTTCAGATCTGTAAACTTAACACCACCCAAAAGAAGACCAATTGGCGGCATAATGACATCGGAAACTACGGAACTGACTATTTTCCCGAAAGCACCCCCAATGATGATACCTACTGCCATGTCGACAACATTTCCGCGCATAGCAAAAGCCTTAAATTCATCGACTAATTTCATACCTGTAGTTTTTTTAGTTTAACATGTACAACTATATAAAATTTGATAGCATTCAAAAGAAAGCAATTACCCGAATTTCAAGTACTTTTCAGGGTTGAATATGACATCTAATTTCTGAAAAATTAATTCTATTTCAAATTTATTATGGCCTAATATTTCCCCGTCAGCTTCACCCGCAATGTTATGCGCCGAACTGATTAAAATATGGTTGGCTTTGTGCGTCGAAACCCGGGGGTCTTTGATGAACTCTCCGGAATAGAGCCCGGCCAGGTTCCGAAGTATTCCGAATATACCTATTTTGCGAATGATTGTAACCTCAAATTGTCCATTGTTGGGTATTGCTCCCGGGGCTTGCATCATTCCGCCGCCATTGTATTTCCCAATACCGATACTGGCCGAAAAAATTAACTCATTAATTTCCTTCCCGTCAATAACAATGCGGGTTTTAGCCGTCTGGTAATTCCAGAAACTTGAACCAAGAGCCTGCAGATAAAGTGAAATTCCTTTCTTGCCCTTATCTTTTAATTGGTTGGTTTTTTCAGCAACCATTGCATCGAAGCCAAATCCGGCCATATTGGCAAAGCAGCAGGTTTGAATGGAGTCGCTCTCGGAAAAGGTGATTCGTCCCACATCCTGCCTCATAGTATCACCCTGAAGAATGATATTTATTGCAGCCTGATAATCATTGGGTATGCCAAACGTTTTAATCCAGTCATTGCCAGTTCCAACCGGAATCATACCAATAGTTATTTCTTCAGGAGGGCAGGAGGTTTGTTTAAAAATGCCATTTACAGCTTCATTCAGGGTGCCGTCACCACCGGCAACAATCAGGTTCCGATACCCATTTTCAATGGCTTGAATAGTTAATTGGATGGTATGTTTCGGAAATTCGGAAATTGCCAGTTCGTATAAAAAGTCTGATTTATTAAGCAAGTTGGTTATTACTGTCTGATCTCTTTTCCCGCGACCTGATCCTGCATGAGGGTTCAGGATAACAAACCACTTTTTTTTCTGGAAATTACCCATAGTGAAAAATGAAAAATCAAGCCATCAAGATAAAGAAAAAAGCGTTCAGAAAAAAGGAAAGAAAAAGTGATCAGAAACCAGGATAAAGGAATAAACAACGATGAAAGAGTCATTGGAAAATTACTTATCCAAGTATCAGTTCAGCCAGTTCATCAACCGAACCAACGATAAAATCAGGATTACAACTTTTCAGAATTTCCTGTGTTCCAAAACCGTAACTTACGGCAATGCTGGAAATATGATTCTCACTGGCGCCAATCAAATCATAATGGGTGTCACCCACCATAACCACCGATGATGATGGCAGAATTTGGCATCTCTCCATCAACTGGGAAATCAACTGGCCTTTGCCAGAGTGTTTTCCGGTAGCTTCTGCACCTTGCAGATCAGTAATGTAATGATCGAACCCGAAATGACTGATGATTCTTTTGGCGTACTTTTCCAATTTCGAGGTAACCACATAAATCTGTTTTCCTGAACGGTATGATGCTTCAAGCAGTTCCAAAATCCCGGCATAAGGCTCATTCTCATATAGCCCCTTTTCTCCAAAATATACCCTGAAATGTTCTACCGCCAGATTGGCGTCCTGCTCATTCAATCCGAACAGGTTTTTCATTCCATCCTGAATCGGCGGTCCGACGAAGCGCTCCAGGATTTCATCGCTGTAGCCATCAATCTGCATTTGTTGAAGTGCATATTTCAGCGAATTGCCAATTCCCAGGCGCGGATTGGTCAATGTTCCGTCAAGATCGAAGAGGATATGTGTAAAATTGGTCATAAGAAATTTTATTTGGTAGAGACGTGAAATTTTACGTCTCTACATATTGTGAATTATGGACCATAGTTTTTTCTGGTCATTGTTCTGTGTGTCATTCAGAAGGTCGGTTGCGCTTTTTCAGATAATAATGCCACAAAAAATAAACTGCCAGTGAACGATAAGGCCTCCACTTTTCGGCATGCAACAGAATTTCGTCTTTTGTTTGGGCTTCGCTTAATTCCTTCATCGTATTGACTACGGCAATATCACCCACCGGGAAAATGTCTTTTGACTGGAGACAAAACATCAGGTAAACATCTGCAGTCCAATTTCCAATGCCATTGATGGTGGTGAGCTGTTTTCGTATTTCTGTCTCATTTAAAAGCGGTAATTTTTCCAGATCAATATCGCCATTTTGGATTGCCAGGGATAACGCCCGAAGGTATTTGGCTTTTTGACGACTGATCTGGCAATTTCTCATTTCCTCATCGGTAAGTCGGAGAATATTTGAGGGCGTGAATTCATTAATATAAACATTGAGTTTGAGAAAATGGGCTTTTGCAGAAGCTAAACTTACTTGTTGCTCCAAAATCATTTGTGAAAGCGTAATGAATCCTTTTGGTCTGGTCCAGTTCGGAGGAATTCCGTATTTTTCGATAATGAAGGAAAATACCTTATCAGTGCTTATAAGTTGTTCAATATCCTTTTTATTGACTATTGCTGAAAAGAAACCTTCATTTACATCCATCATGGTAGAATCATCAATTGACAGAAAATCAAGGATTAAAGGGAAATCCAGATACGTTTTTTGCTTCGACTGACTGTTTTGGCCTTTTCTTCAAGCAAATCGTAATCGGCTTTCCGGCTCGCTATAAACTCTTGAAATGATTCTTCGGTTAACCATTCATCGATCACCAGAAAAATGCCATCTCCTTCGCCGCTTTCCAAAACATCAGTTCCCTGGTAATCGGGCGATTTGCTTAAGAATTTCACCCAATCTCCTTTGGCATCATAAAAATGCTCAAACTTTTCGCGTTCCTTGAATTTGACTTTTAATTCCCAGATAACCTGAAACATAACCTATCTTTTTAATGGTCAGCAAAGATGTGGAAATAGTACTTCATAATCAATGGTGTAAAACCCCTAAATCCCCTAAAGGGGACTTTGAAGCTCCGTTCTGCGTTCGGTGCAAATTCGATCTAATTTACTCCAAACAAGATTGATGTTCTTAATAATTTCTTCGTTGGTAACCGAATAACTTTGATTCCCCATTCTTTAAGCTCAGCTTCTCTGCCAATGTCATATTCTTTTTGGTCATTTAACTCATGAATTCCACCATCAACTTCAATAACTAACTTTAATTCGTGACAGTAGAAATCAGCAATAAAAATATCAATTGGATGTTGGGCCTTGAATCTATAGTTCTGCATCCCTTTATTCTTTAATATTTCCCAAAGTAGTAGTTCTGCTTCAGTCATGTGACCTCTCAATATTTTTGCATTTTCAAATATCTGAGGTTTCGCATTGTAGAACATTGAAACTTTATCATTTATGCTCATGGTCTATTGTATGACTGATAAATGCTCTGAGTTGCCTACAATGATAATCAATGCACTCTTCAAAGTCCCCTTCAGGGGATTTAGGGGTGACTGAGAATATATTACAACCGTTTCAATCCACCGTCAAACAAATACGTTTTCCCTTTTTCAGTGGCCATTTCTACAACTTTATCACCATAACGAAGGATACACTTTTTCCCGGCTTTCGAAAGAACCTGAATCTTATTTAGTTTACCATTACTCCAGTCAAAAGACAGTTCGAAACCGCCACGGGCACAAACCCCAGCTATTTTTCCTGAAGGTAAAGCATCGGGTAAAGCCGGAAGAATGGAAATTTCATTCAGTTGACTCTGTACCAGCATTTCGATCATTCCGGCCGGAGCGCCAAAATTACCATCGATCTGGAATGGCGGATGGGCATCAAACAGGTTGGTGTAAGAACCACCGCCGCCGGTGTAAACTACATCGTCGATCTGCACCGGACGAAAAAGCAGTTTTACCATTTCGTAAGCATGGTTGCCGTCGAGAAATCGTGCCCAGAAGTTTATTTTCCAGGCCAGGCTCCAGCCTGTTCCATCATCGCCACGATAAATGAGCGATTGCTGTGCAGCTTTCATTAAATCCGGAGTTTCTTTCCAGTTAATTTCGTTTCCCGGATGAACGCCCCACAAATGTGATACGTGGCGGTGCTTATTGGTCGGATCGTCACGGTCTTCCATCCATTCCTGAAGTTGACTATGTTTCCCGATTTGGTTGGGGGCGATTTTTGGCAGCATCTCTTTCAGTTTACCTGCAAATGCCTGATCTGTTCCCAAAATGTCGGAAGCTTCAATGCACGAACGAAACAATGCCCTGATAATTTGATGATCCATGGTTGGTCCGGCAACCAAACCGCCATTTTCAGGAGAATTGGAAGGAGTACTGATCAGGTATCCGGTTTTTGGATCTTTAATCAGGAATTGGGTAAAGAATTCTGCAGCTCCCTTCATCAAGGGGTAAGCTTGTTCGGCCAGGAATTTCTTATCCTGTGAAAAAAGGTAATGTTCCCATAAATGACGGCTAAGCCAGGCTCCGCCAGTCACCCAAATTCCGTGATTCGAATGGTTGATGGGAGCAGTTCCGCGCCAGATGTCGGTGTTATGATGAAGTACCCAGCCTGATGCATTGTAATGTTCCCGGGCAACTATTTTTCCGGTTTCGGCACAATCGGCTATCATGTTGTAAAGTGGTTCCTGGCATTCTGCGAGATTAGCCACCTCAACCGGCCAGTAATTCATTTCGGTATTGATGTTTACTGTCCATTTGCTGTCCCATGCCGGAGCCAGCTGATCGTTCCAGATTCCCTGCAAATTGGCAGGTTGTGTTCCGGGGCGGCTGCTCGAAATCAACAGATATCGTCCATACTGAATATACAAAGCCAGAAGCTGCGGATCGTTTGCTTCTTTCGAAAAAGCAACTATCCTTTCATTGGTTGGCAAATTTATCCGGTCATTTTCAGCGAACTGGACATCAAAACGGTTGAATAGTTTCTGATAATCGGCAATATGAAGGTCGCGGATTTGTTCGTATTTTTTGTTATCAAGCCTGACTAAAGTTTGCTGTACTTTTTGCTCCGGATTTCCACTCACATCCTTGTAATTAATGTAATTGGTAGCTGCTGCCAAATAAATGGTGGCCGTTTTTGCTCCTGAAACTGAAAGCTTGTTACCGGTCGTAGAAACCATTCCGTCTGAAACTACTTTTAGCGAAGCGACTCCCCTCAAAGCACCGTCTTTCACCTGAACTTTCAAGGTTAAGCTGTTGCCACTGGCTTCCATCATTTTAGCTTCGTGAAGAGCATCAAAATCCAATGTAAAATTCAAAGCTTTTTTCTGGTCGGCTGTCAACCGGATGGCAATAACCTGATCCGGATTTGAAGCCAAATACTCACGTGTATAATTGATTCCGTTTGAACTGTAAGAAACTCTGTGCACAGCATCCTTCAGGTCAAGTTCGCGGTGGTAATTGGTAATTAATGTCTGGTTGAGAAAGTGAAAATTTAAATCTCCAAATGCCTGGTAAGTTTTTTGTTTTAGAGGTACACTCATAAATTCTGCCATGGCCAGCTCTTCGGCTTCTTTTTGTTTCCCGTCAAAAAGTAATTGCCTGATGGTCCCCAGGTATTTTACTGACCCTTTGTGTGCATAATCGTTCGGGGCGCCGTTCCAAAGCGTTTCCTCATTAAACTGGATCCGGTCATTTTCGACACCGCCAAAAATCATGGCGCCAAGCCGTCCATTCCCGATTGGCAACGCTTCAGTCCATTTCTGGGCAGGTTTGGTGTACCATAGTTTAAGGTTATCAGTTGGTTCTTTTGCTGAGGTAAAATTAGAATACGTAAAAGTAAGAATCAGAAAAAGCAGAAATGGTTTTATTTTCATTGGTTCAAGGTTTTGATCAGGCAACGAAAATAATCATTTTAAAGACTTTGCTGGCACGGTTTGTTTTTGAGAACGACAAAAAGTTGTAAAAACGTTAAATTTTAGATTTCTATCATACACTTACCATCTGCCCTGAAGACCTTCCTCAAGTGCGCGCTTGTAGTTTTCCAGCTTGAATTTATACAAAGCAGGCGCTTTATGCGCTACTCCCTGTCTCACTTCCTCCAACCGGGTTAAAATATCGTAGGCAAGTATTTTCCGCTGAAAATTCCGTCGGTCAAGTTCTTTTCCCAAAATGGTTTCATATAACTTTCGAAGTTCCGACAGGGTGAATTTTTCAGGAAGCAAATTGTAGCCAATTGGTTGAAAGGTCAGTTGCATACGGAGTGTTTGCAGCGCTTTTTGCAGAATCTCATTATGATCCAACATTAAGGTTCCAATATTGTCCAGATTAATCCATTCACAAATATCCGAAAACGAATCAGGCTGAGGTTGGACCTGCGAAAATTCGACCAAGGCATAAAATCCAACTGAGATAAACCGTTTATCAAACCAGGATTCTTCAGGATAAGTCTTTCCTGACAAAATCATATCTGAAACAGCCGGATTATGTTTTGACCGTTGTGGATCGCTGAAAACGTTAAACTGATGTAAAAATATTTCATCCAGACCTGTCCGTTCTTTAAGCACCCTGTTGGCAGCAACTTCCATCGATTCATCTTCGTACACAAAACCGCCGGGTAATGCCCATATACTGGTATTTTTCATGTGAAGCAGCAGTACTTTCAACTGATTGGAATGAAAACCAAAAACCACACAGTCCAACGAAATATGTTGCAGATATTCTTTCATTTTATTGTCTTTTTTTCATCAGTCAGCGGTTCTGTTTCCATTTCGTTTTACGTTTTCAAAGCTAGGTTTTTTAGTTAAATGACACAACACACTGCTTTACTTATTCCGGAATGAACCAACTGGAGGCCAACTAAATAATTTATTTTTTGGATTTTGAAATATACAAATAAAAAACTATCATTGCGTCGTAGTGACACAAAGAAGTTTTACGCTAAAGAATAATACTATGAAAATTAAATGGTTTCGTTCAATCCTGTTTTTTACGGTTGTATTTTCCATGTTTTTATTGGCTTTTCAGGTAAAAGCTGTTTCTGCAAAATCGGCTGACGATCAGAAGATCCGGCAGATCATTTCGAAAATGACTTTAGATCAGAAAGCTCAGCTCGTAATTGGTACCGGGATGTTTTTCGAAATGCCCGATTCGCTTCAGGCACTTATGCCTCCTGGATTTGGCGGTGATGTAAAGACTAAAGATCCGGTATATAATGCGATGGTTGCAAAAATCAGGAAATATCTCCCTGGCGCTGCAGGTTTTTCATCTGAATTTCCCGAATTAGGAATTGCCACCCAGGTTTTAACCGATGGACCTGCAGGCTTACGTGTTCAACCAACTCGTAAAGGCGAATCAAATACTTACTATTGTACAGCATTCCCAATAGGAACCGTTTTGGCTTCAAGTTGGGACACCGATTTGGTTTACAAGGTTGGTCAGGCCATGGGAAACGAAGTGAAAGAATATGGTTCCGATATTTTGCTTGCACCGGCTTTGAATATTCAACGCGATCCGCTATGTGGCCGTAACTTCGAATATTATTCGGAAGATCCGCTGGTTGCCGGAAAAACTGCCGCTGCCATGGTTAAAGGTATCCAGTCGAATGGTGTTGGAACTTCAATTAAACACTTTGCTGCCAACAATTCTGAAACAAATCGTATGACGGTAAATACCATTGTAAGCGAACGTGCTCTCCGCGAAATTTACCTGAAAGGATTTGAAATAACTGTGAAAGAAGCTCAACCCTGGACAGTAATGTCTTCATACAACAAAATCAACGGTACTTACACTTCTGAAAGTAATGATTTGTTGACTAAAATTCTGCGCAACGACTGGGGGTTCAAAGGATATGTTATGACCGACTGGGGTGGTGGAAGCGATGTGGTTGCCCAAATGATTGCCGGAAATGATATGATTCAACCTGGCCAACCCAAACAAATTGAGGAAATTATTGCTGCGGTAAAAGCAGGAAAGCTGGATGTCAAAATTCTGGATCGTAATGTAGGCAGGATTTTAACCGTCATGATGAAAGCTCCTCGTTATAACAAATATCCGTATTCAAATACTCCAGATCTGAAAGCCCATGCCCAGGTTACCCGTCAGGCTGCAACCGATGGTATGGTTCTGTTGAAGAATGATAAAAATGCGCTTCCAATTCCGACGGGAGTTAAGAAAATTGCAGCATTTGGAAATACTTCCTACGATTTTATTTCAGGAGGAAGCGGTAGTGGCGATGTGAACGAAGCCTATACTATTTCGTTGTTCGAAGGTTTGACCAATGGTGGATTTACTCCGGATGAAATGTTGACCACAGTTTACTTGGCTTACATGGATCATGTCAGGGCTCAAATGCCTAAAAATGACAATCCGATGATGGCTTTGATGATGGGCAAACAGCCCATTTCGGAAATGACTGTAACCACCAATTTGGCTAAAAAATTTGCTGAAAAATCGGATTTAGCCTTGATTACCATTGGTCGCAATGCAGGTGAAGGCCGCGACCGTACTGATACCGAAGGCGATTTCAGACTCAGCAAAACTGAAAAAGACATGATTAAAAATGTTGCTGAAGCGTTCCATGCCAAAGGGAAAAAAGCGATTGTTGTGCTGAATGTTCCCGGAGTGGTTGAAGTTGCAAGTTGGCGTGATATGGCTGATGCCATTTTGGTTGCCTGGCAGCCCGGTCAGGAAGGCGGAAACTCGGTAGTTGATGTTTTGAGTGGAAAGGTCAACCCATCGGGTAAGCTCACAGCAACGTTCCCGTTGAAATATGCCGATTCGCCTTCGGCTAAGAATTTCCCCGGAGTTGCTGAAAAATCAGATAAAAAAGATGATGCTGCCGACCTTTCAGGATTCTCTTTTATGCGCCGCGTGCCTTGGGAAATGACCTATGAAGATGATATTTATGTTGGCTATCGCTATTACAATACATTTAAAGTACCAGTTGCCTACGAATTTGGATTTGGAATGTCATACACCAAATTCGATTATTCAAATTTGAAAACATCTGCTTCTGACTTCAAAGGCAAATTGACTGTTTCTGTTGATGTAAAAAATACCGGATCGGTTGCCGGTCGCGAAGTCGTTCAACTCTATGTTGGTTCGCCTTCAGGAAAGATGAAAAAACCGGAAGAAACGTTGGCCGCTTTCGGTAAAACCAAATTGTTGAGCCCAGGAGAAACTCAGACTTTGAGCTTTACTATTGAAACCAAAGATTTTGCCTCATTCGACGAAACCAGTTCATCTTGGGTTGCTGAAGCTGGCAATTATGCTCTGAAAGTGGGGGCATCTTCGCTCAGTATTAAACAAACAGCAAGCTTTAAAATCGCCAAAGAGTTGAATGCCGGTAAAGTAACCAAAGCACTGGCTCCTTCACGCGAAATCAACAAGCTGGTTTCGAAATAATCTTGATAAACCACATAGACCACATAGTTTTTCCTTATTTCTTTTTTCTTTTTGTGTTCTATGTATCTGGTGGATAATACGTAAATTGTAAAACCTCTATTAAAACCTTATACTTATGAAAAAGCTAACCAAACTTTTTGCCTTTGGACTTTTGACTTCCATGTCTTTAGGCTATGGCTGCAGCCCAAAATGGACTGAAACCGATAAAGGAACATTCAAACAAATTACCAATGAAGGAGGCCAATCCCTAGGTTATTCTGCGGCTTCTGGAATAAAAATTTTGACAGTTGATCGGCTGGCATTTAAAGACCTGAACAAGGACGGAAAACTTGATGCCTACGAAGACTGGCGGTTACCGGTTGACGAGCGTGCTAAAGACCTGACCTCGAAATTATCTGTCGAGCAAATTGCCGGATTGATGCTTTACAGCGCACACCAGTCCATTCCGGCTATGGGTGGCGGGCCTTTTGGGGCTGCAACCTACAATTCAAAACCGTTTAAAGAAAGTGGAGCTCAATCCAGTGATTTGACCGATCAGCAAAAGAAATTTTTAACCGACGATAACCTTCGCCACGTTCTGATCACCTCGGTTGAAAGCCCGGCTATAGCTGCCCAATGGAACAACAATGCCCAGGCTTTGGTCGAAGGAATTGGTTTTGGAATTCCTGCTAATAATAGTTCTGATCCCCGTCATGGCAGCGATTCGTATGCTGAATTTAATGCAGGGGCTGGTGGCAAAATCTCCATGTGGCCCGGAACAGTTGGTATTGCGGCTTCGTTCGATCCGCAATTAATGAAACAATTTGGCGAAATTGCTTCCAAAGAATACCGTGCGTTGGGGATTGCCACAGCACTTTCACCACAGATTGATTTGGGTACTGAACCACGATGGAGCCGTTTCGAAGGAACCATGGGCGAAGATCCAAGCCTGGCCACTGACATGGCTCGGGCATATGTCGATGGTTTTCAAACTTCGGCAGGGACTGAGGAAATTTCAGGAGGCTGGGGTTACAAAAGCGTGAACGCTATGGTCAAACACTGGCCGGGAGGTGGTCCTGAAGAGGGTGGCCGAGACGCCCATTTTGGCTATGGGGCGTACGCTGTTTATCCGGGGAAAAACATCAAAGATCATCTGAAACCATTTACCGAAGGGGCTTTCAAACTCGAAGGCAAAACCGGAATGGCTTCGGCCGTGATGCCTTATTATACCATTTCGTTTAACCAGGATACTGTGAATGGCGAAAACGTGGGCAATGCCTATAATAAATACCTGATTACCGATCTGCTTCGTAGTAAATACGGTTACGATGGTGTGGTTTGTACCGACTGGATGATAACAAAAGATGCGAAAAATGTATTCATGTTTCAGGGAAAATGCTGGGGCGTCGAAAAAATGACCGAGGCTGAACGTCACTTTAAAGCTATTGAAGCCGGAGTTGACCAGTTTGGTGGAAACAACGAAATGGGTCCGGTGATTGAAGCATATAAAATGGGTGTTGCCGCCCATGGTGAGGAGTTTATGCGTAAACGGTTCGAACAGTCAGCAGTTCGTTTATTGAAAAATATTTTCAGGGTAGGTTTATTCGAAAATCCATACCTCGATGTTGCTGAAACCGAAAAAACTGTTGGAAATCCTGAATTCATGAAAGCTGGATATGACGCACAGTTGCGTTCGATAGTCATGCTTAAAAATCATGAGAAAGCGCTTCCGGTTAAAAAACAAATGAAGGTTTACATTCCAAAAAAATATATTCCCGGAGGACGAAACTGGTTTGGTGTAGAAACTAAAGAAAGTTGGAAAGATGCCATTAATCCGGTAGTTGCATCAAAATATTTCCAGGTAGTAGAAAAGCCTGAAGAAGCCGACTTTGCATTGGTTTGCATCGACAGTCCAAAAGGTGGCGTAGGTTATTCTGAAGATGACGTGAAAAAGAACGGAAATGGCTATGTTCCGATCAGTTTGCAATACAATCCTTACAAAGCAGAAACAGCTCGCGAAACAAGTATTGCCGGAGGAAGTCCGTTTGAAAATTTCACTAACCGGTCGTATAAAGGAAAAATAACAGCAGCTTCAAATCTTCAGGAAATGAAGACGGTCAATGAAACCAAGGTTAAAATGGGAGCCAAACCGGTTGTTGTGGTGGTTAGGGTTTCCAATCCGATGGTGTTTTCAGAAATTGAAAAAAGTGCTAATGCTATCTTGATACAAATGGGTGTTCAGGATCAGGCAATCATGGATATTTTAACCGGAGTTGCAGAACCCTCGGCTTTGTTGCCTTTCCAGATGCCGGTTGATATGAAAACCGTTGAGGAGCAATTCGAAGATGTTCCACGCGACATGAAATGCTACACAGACTCTGATGGAAATTCTTATGATTTTGCATTTGGAATGAACTGGAGTGGGGTAATTAACGATGCAAGGGTTTCGAAATACAAAAAGTAATAATTTAAGTTTGAAGTATTGTGATCTTCAGGTGAAAGTGAATAAAATAAGGTATATTGGGGCGGGTTTCTTAACATACTAATTCGATTAACTTATGAGTACAGCTAAATTTATTTCCATTGCAACACGATTATTCATTCGTTTCACATGGATTGGTTTTATAATTTTTGGATGCATAATCAGCGCATCAGGAAAAAAGGTTATTCAACCGGTTTTGGGACATCGTAGTGTTAATATTCTGAAAGTTGATAATCTCGAATTTAAGGATCTCAACAAGAATGGCAAGTTGGATAAATATGAAGATTGGCGGTTATCATCCGAAGAAAGAAGTGCTGATCTGCTTTTTAGAATGTCTGTTGAAGAAAAGGCAGGCTTTATGCTGATCAACACGGTTTCTATGATAGGGGCTAAAAAAGCTGAAGCAGAAGGTTTGGTTGCCAGCGATTTTAATGAAACAGGAGGTCAGGCCCGTGGTGGTTTTGGGGCCGAACCAGCAAATAGAGGTGAAGGTAGAACTCAAACAACGACTGGTGCAACTGGTGTTGCCGGAGTTCTTGCAAATATGAGCGGAGGCGGAGGCGTCACTAAGTTTGTTAAAGAGTATAACAATCGTCATTTTATCTATCGAATGAACGAAAGTGTTAAAAACACAGCCGAATGGGCCAATAAGTTACAGGCTTTGTGCGAAAGCCAACCTTTGGGTATTCCGGCAATTGTGGCATCAAATCCACGGAACAATGTTACTGTCAATGCATCACTTGGAACCAGCGCCGGAACATCTGTCTTTTCAGCCTGGCCAGGCGAATTGGGGTTATCGGCTATGCGAGATCTGAAATTAACAAGGGAATTTGCCGATATGGCCCGTCAGGAATGGCTGGCAGTAGGATTGCGAAAAGGATATATGTATATGGCCGATTTGGCTACAGAACCGAGATGGTCACGCGTTAACGGAACATTTGGCGAAGATGCTGAATGGGTCGCTAAAATGATCACCGAAGTAATCTATGGGTTTCAGGGCGAAAAATTAAGCGCCAGTTCAGTAGCATTAACTACCAAACACTTTCCGGGTGGTGGTTCCGGAGAAGATGGACAGGATTCTCATTTTGAGTGGGGCAAAAAAGAAGTCTATCCTGGCGGTATGTTTGAAAATAATCTGATCCCTTTTCAGGCTGCGATCAAGGCTGGCACTTCGTCAATGATGCCTTATTATTCGCTTCCTTCAGGCACCAAATACGAAGAGGTTGGTTTTGCGTTCAATAAAGGCGCTATCACCGACTTGCTCCGGAATGAAATGGGTTTCAAAGGCATTATTAATTCTGATACCGGTCCGCTTACCGGTATGCCCTGGGGAGTTGAAAAACTGACCAAACAGGAACGTTATAAAAAAGCGATTGAAGCGGGTGTAAATCTCTTTTCAGGAGAGTCGGATACCGCCATGTTGCTCGAAGTAATTAATAAAGGAATGGTTGATATGAGTTATATCGACAACTCCATAACTCGCCTGTTGAAAGAAAAGTTTGAATTGGGATTGTTTGAAAATCCGTATGTTGATGAAAATGCCGCAGAAAAAATTGTCAATAATGCGAAGTTTAAAGAACGGGCTGGTTTAGCGCTGCGCAAATCAATTGTGTTGTTACAAAATGAAAACAAGGCATTGCCCGTTCGATCAAAAACAAAAATCTATTTTGAAACTTATTCGAAAGGTGCAAAAGATAAATTGTCTGAACCAGGTGTTGTTTATAACGTAAATGATGGCAAATATCCGGTAACTTTTGTGAATACACCTGAAGAAGCAGATGTTGTGCTTTTATGGCTGGTACCTACCGGAAATTCGTTGTTTGGCTCTACCGGAGCACCTGTCTCCATTTCATTGTCAAAATGCTCGGTGGATGTAGATTACGTGAATAATTTAACCGCTAAAAAACCAACGGTTTTAGTTGTGAATTACACCAATCCATGGGTAATCAGTGAAATTTACAATGATAAAACCAAAGGCAACTTTAAAGCTGTTTTAGCAACATTTGGAACTACTCCTGACGCCCTTTTGGATGTGGTAACCGGAAAGTTTAATCCGACAGGTAAAATGCCTTTCTCTACGCCAATTTCTGATGAAGCAGTAACCAATCAAAAAGAAGATGTGCCGGGTTATCTCGAAGGAAAGGGCTATGCGCTATTTAATTACAATCAGGGTTTAAGTTATAAATAGAAGTAAAAGAATGGGTTTAGATGTCGATGCCTTATTTTCGTTTATACATTTAGGATAATGGAAGAGTATTGGTTGCTGTTCTGAGTTTGGGAGATTTTCAATATGCTAGTATTTTTGTTGCATTATTAAGATTGACCTTTATAACAATTGATGATCAGTGTTTATAAACCAATTGAGATATTTTTCAAGCTGTGTACCAAGATAATACGGCAGGTTTAAAAGTTGATAAATTTTTCCTGAACTTGTTTGGGCTTTAGTTATACTCAGTTCTCCGGAATAGAAACGAACAGCAAATGTATGAGGAGCTTCATCCATATATTGATGCAGCGATCTTAATGTGCCTTCTTTTCCTGATTTTACCTCTATCGGAATCAGTTTGCCTTCAAAGGGGAAAATATAATCGACTTCCGCATTCGAAGTTTTCTTTTCGCGTACCCAAAAATGAAGTGAACAAATCACAGAGTTAGGGTAATTTTCATCAAAATCTGTCACAGAGTTAGGGTAATTCGATTTAAATAATTTTGTTCAATCAGATGGAATCACTATATTTGAGATTATAAATAGATCATAAATAAGACTTTAACAAGCAGCTCATATTTAAACACCATGACAAAATCATTTTGTTTTTTAGTTTTCTTATTTTTTGTATCAAATTTCAGTTTTGGCCAGATTTTGCCGGAAGATCAGATCAGAGAAGTTTACAAAAATTACAGTGGTGCTATTTCTGTTTGCGATGGAAAAGAAGCCATCAAATATCTGGATAGCCGATCCGCGAATTATTACAATCGTATTCTGAAGTTTGTAAAAACAGCCGACTCTGTAACGATAAGCACTATGTCGCTTGTTGATAAGTCGACAGTTCTGCTATTTAGAAATATGCTTACTAAGGAAGAACTTAAGTCCTTTGAAGGCTTATCATTGATGGCTTATTTAATCGATAGAAAATTGGGAGGTCGTGCTCTGTTATTAAGTGATTTGGTTGTTAATGGTGATTCTGCTACTGGTCATATCATTGGTTCTGGTGGTCAAACCACTCCCCAATATCCACTTTTCTACAAAGAGAATGATGAATGGAAGATCGATATAACTGCTTTATTCCCGATTTCGGAACCTTATATGAAGAAAATGGTTGATAAAAATTTTTCTGGAAACGAAAATGCATTTTGTTTAATGGTGGCCGGTGCTTCAAATAGGAAAATTCCTGGCAGGGAAATTTGGCAACCAATGGAATAATTTATAAAAAACCGCCTTTCCGTAGAAGGGCGGTTTCGATTTATAGAGAGTAAGCAACCGATCCGCCTTGACGACGGTACTGAGGCTTACGAAAACCACACCAACAGTAGTTGGCGTGGTTATATTTTATTCACCCTTGGGAACGTCTTCCTGAACTTGTTTCAGGATCTCATCCTCGATCTGATCCCGAAATGAATTCGGGATGACCTGGCAGTTTCGTTATTTTATTTCCGATCCGTTTTTAACAGGAGAAACAGGCGACACAAATTTCAGCGTACCATCGGCATCCTGAGCCATCAGAATCATTCCCTGCGACTGGATTCCTTTCAGTTCTTTGGGTTCGAGGTTAACCAAAATGCTCACTTGCTGGCCAATTACTTCTTCCGGACTGTAATATTCTGCTATTCCCGAAACTACTGTACGTTTGTCGATTCCAGTATCGATAGTCAGTTTGAGCAGTTTTTTTGTTTTTGGAACACGCTCTGCTTCCAGAATGGTTCCGGTGCGGATATCCATTTTATTGAAATCGTCGAAAGTGCAGTTTTCTTTTGCCTGACCAACTTCGGCATTGGCTGCCTCATTCGCCTTTTTGGTGGCAAGAAGTTTATTTACTTGTTTCTCGATTACTTCATCTTCAATTTTTTCAAACAGCAATTCCGGAGTATTGGTCTGATGGCCAACTTTCAACAGGTCAGTGCGACCCAGATTACTCCAGTTCAGTTCGTCCATGTTCAGGAATATGCGCACTTTATCCATGCTGAACGGGAGAAATGGTGCAAAAATAATCGTCAGGTTGGCCGTGATTTGCAAACAAACGTTCATGATGGTTTCCACGCGCAGCGGATCGGTCTTCACCACTTTCCATGGCTCAGCATCGGCCAGGTATTTATTGCCCAAACGTGCCAAATCCATCGCGTATTTCAGGGCTTCACGGAAACGGTATTGCGAAAGGCTTTTCTCAACTTCAGCCTTGATTACCGATATTTCAGCCAGTGCAGATTCGTCTGTTTCGGTAAGCGCACCACAGGCTGGTACTTTTCCGTCGTAATATTTTTGTGTCAGAACCAATGCCCGGTTCACAAAATTGCCCAAAACAGCAACCAGTTCATTATTATTTCTTGCCTGAAAATCTTTCCAGGTAAAATCATTGTCTTTGGTTTCAGGAGCGTTGGCGGTCAGTACATATTTCAACACATCTTCCTTGCCCGGAAATTCTTCGAGGTATTCGTGCAACCACACCGCCCAATTGCGTGAGGTCGATATTTTGTCGCCTTCCAGATTCAGGAATTCGTTGGCCGGAACATTTTCAGGCAAAATATACGAACCTTCTGCTTTCAGCATAGCCGGGAAGATGATGCAATGGAAAACGATGTTGTCTTTTCCAATGAAGTGTACCATTTTGGTTTCCGGATCTTTCCACCATTTTTCCCATTCCGGGGTGAGTTCTTTGGTAGCCGAAATGTAACCAATAGGTGCGTCGAACCAAACGTACAAAACCTTTCCTTCCGCCTCTTTCAGCGGAACAGGAACTCCCCAGTCGAGGTCGCGGGTTACAGCACGTGGTTGCAATCCACCATCGATCCAGGATTTGCACTGACCGTAAACGTTCGATTTCCATTCTTTATGACCTTCCAAAAGCCATTCTTTGAGCCAGCCTTCGTACTGATCAAGTGGTAAATACCAGTGTTTGGTCAGTTTCAGTTCCGGAGTGTTTCCGCTGATCATCGATTTCGGGTTGATCAGTTCATTTGGACTCAGCGACGTTCCGCAGCTTTCGCATTGGTCGCCGTAGGCTTTTTCGAAACCGCATTTTGGACAGGTGCCTGTGATGTACCGGTCAGCCAAAAACTGTTTGTTTTCGGCATCGTAATATTGCTCCGAGGTTTTTTCGATGAATTTTCCGTCGTTATACAGTTTTGTGAAAAATTCAGAAGCCGTATCATGATGCACCTGGTTGCTTGTGCGTGAGTAAATATCGAATGAAATTCCAAATCGCTGGAATGAATCTTTGATCATGCCGTGGTATTTGTCCACGATATCTTGCGGGGTAACGCCTTCATTTTTAGCTTTGAGGGTAATAGGCACGCCATGCTCGTCAGAGCCACCGATAAAAGCCACTTCTTCGCCATTCATGCGAAGGTAACGGGCATAAATATCGGCAGGAACATACACACCGGCGAGGTGCCCGATGTGGACCGGGCCGTTGGCATACGGCAAAGCCGAAGTAATGAGGGTACGCTTAAAGTTAGTCATTGTACAATGATTTTATTGAGGGTGACAAAGATAAGTGAATTTTTTAAAGAGACCTGACAGGTTTTCAAAACCTGTCAGGTCCAAAAGAAACTGAATGCAATCAGTAATTAATAAAATCAAACTAATTGACAGATTTTCGCTTGAAAACATGAAAAATATCATTAGTTTTACTCGCTTTTTAGAAAAAATATGTACAAATCACCTTTATACGGAAAAGAATGGAACTGGCGCAACATTAAAATGGAAGCGCGAGAAATTCGTATTAATTTGCGGTCGTGAGGCCGGGAAAGGGATTTGCTGTGTTTTTGCAGCAAGTCCCTTTTTTAGTTGTACAACTGAGGGTTAGGATTGAAAATATAAATGAATCAATAACTATAAAACTTACATTATGGCCAGACAAAAAAAAATCTATCTCGACGAATCGGAAATGCCAAAACAATGGTACAACCTTGCACCTGATTTAATTACACCTTTAAATCCACCTCTTGGTCCGGGCGGAGTTCCGGTTAGTCCGGAAATGCTTGCTCCCGTTTTTCCGATGAACCTCATCGAGCAGGAGGTTTCGCAGGAACGCTGGATTAACATTCCTGAAGAAATCCGTCAGATTTTATTCCAATGGAGGCCAAGTCCGCTGATTCGTGCCTACGAACTGGAAGCCGCTCTGGGAACTCCAGCAAAAATTTATTACAAAAATGAAGGAGTATCGCCTGCCGGAAGCCATAAACCCAATACGGCTGTTCCTCAGGCCTGGTACAACAAACAATTCGGGATTAAAAAACTGGTAACTGAAACCGGTGCAGGTCAGTGGGGATCGGCGCTTTCGTATGCCTGTGCCCAGATTGGCGGAATTGAATGTAAAGTTTATATGGTGCGCGTAAGTTTCGACCAGAAACCTTTCCGCAAAATACTGATGCAAACCTGGGGCGGAAAATGTGTGGCCAGTCCGAGTATGGAGACACAGGCAGGTCGTGATATTCTGGCCGAATTTCCGGATACTCCGGGAAGTTTGGGAATCGCCATTTCCGAAGCAGTTGAAGAAGCAGTGAGTGATCCTTCAGGAAAAACACGTTATGCATTGGGTTCGGTATTGAATCATGTGATGTTGCATCAAACCATTATTGGTCTGGAGGCTAAAAAACAGTTGAATAAAGTGGGCATTAAAAATCCTGATATTGTTATTGGCTGTTGCGGTGGCGGTAGTAATTTCGCAGGTTTGTCATTCCCGTTTATGTATGAAAAATCACACGGAGCAAACATACAGATCATTGGAGCAGAGCCATTCTCTTGTCCAACACTGACCAAAGCACCGTTTATTTACGATCATGGCGATGTGGCCAAAATGACGCCTTTACTGGCAATGAACAGCCTTGGACACAACTTCGTTCCGGCTCCGATTCATGCAGGCGGTTTACGTTACCACGGAATGGCGCCATTGGTGAGCGCAGCTCTTCGAGACGGAATGATGGAAGCACAGGCTATCCACCAAAGCGAATGTTTCGAAGCCGGTTTACTTTTCCTGAGAACCGAAGGAATTATTCCTGCTCCTGAAACCACACATGCCATTGCGGCAACTATCCGCGAAGCATTGAAGGCCAAGGAAGAAGGCAAAGAAAAAGTAATCCTTTTCAACTTCAGCGGACATGGTTTGATGGATTTGGTTGGCTACGACAAATACATGACCGGTCAGTTGTCAGACTACGAATATCCTGAACATGAAATTGAAGCCAACCTGGCCAAGCTGGTTGGTTACCCAATGCCAAAATAAAGGAACCGATCGAGCCTAATCACGGGGTGAATTAAAGTCACCCCGAGAATAAAAATAAAAAGACTTAAGGGATGAATAAACCTTTAAGTCTTTTTTTTGTATTAGTCTTATGCTCATTAAAAAATAGATGTAAAATGACAAAAAAGCATCAAAGCGATTTGATTATCTGGGCAAATGTTTGGAATATAAAGAATCTGCTTCAGATTCTTGTTGGATCGGGCATGGCTGTATTTGCCATGAAAGGATTTATGATACCTAATCAGTTTATGGACGGAGGTGTTACCGGAATTTCCATTTTATTACACGAAATCTCACACATCAACATCAGTATTTTTGCTGTTGTCTTCAACCTGCCTTTTGTATACCTGGGCTATAAAAGGATCGGGAAAACTTTTGCTGTTCAAACCTCCATTGCTGTTATTCTATTGACAATTGGACTACTATTCTCCGAACTACTGTTCTCCGAAATTGATCCAATTACCAAAGATCCGTTGTTAATTGCCATTTTCGGAGGAATCCTGATGGGCACAGGGGTAGGACTTGTAATCAGAAGCGGAGGCGTAATTGACGGTGCAGAAGTAATTGCGGTGTTTACCAAAAGAAGAACAGGTTTTTCGAACAGCGAAATTATAATGCTTTTCAATACATTTATTTTTGCCGGTGCAGCTTTTCATTTTGGTATGGAAAAGGCCATGTATTCATTGATCACCTATTATTCTGCTACTCGCGCAACCGATTATGTGGTTGATGGCATTGAGCAGTATACTTCCATAAATATTATCTCGGCACAGCACGATAAGGTCAAGGATTTTCTGGTCAATGAACTTGGAAAGGGCATTACGGTTTATAAAGGTGAAAGAGGATATCTTCCCGGAAGTTTCGACATTAAAAATGATTGCGAAATTATCGTTGCCATAGTTTCCCGGTTGGAGATTAATCAAATTCAGGAATCTTTATCAGAAATTGACCCCAAATCCTTTATATACACACAGTCTGTAAATGAAGCTGCCGGTGGAATACTAAAAGAAAAAGGCCATCCGAAATAACCTTTCTATGAAAAATTTTATTACTGACTTTTTGAGCGCTAATCTTCCGAAAACTTATTTCTATCACAATGCCGATCATACCATGTATGTATTGGATAAAGCCATGGAAATTGGAAAATATGAAGGATGTTCAGAAAAAGAACTTGATCTTTTAAGCGCTGCGGCATTGTGGCACGATACAGGCTACGCTAAACTGTATAACAATCATGAAGAAGAAAGCTGCAAACTGGCCAGGCTGTATCTGCCCGGGTATAATTATTCCCTTCCTGAAATTGAGATTATATGTGGAATGATTATGGCCACCAAGATACCGCAACAACCAACAACCAAACTGGAAGAAATACTAGCCGATGCCGATCTCGAATACCTTGGAACGCCAACGTTTGAGATAAAAGCTGACGCTTTATTTCGTGAGTTTCAATCGATCGATGCTTCGTTGACAGAAACAAAATGGAACCAGATGCAGATTTCGTTTCTACAGAAACATCATTATTTCACCAGTTTTTGTATTGAATATAGGGAGCCTGTCAAGCAAATTCATTTAAACAAACTGCTTTTGAGCATACGATAAACTTTTCAACAAAGGTTTTTGTTGTTAACCGAAAGCTTGTAAGTGAATGATTTTAAATACATTCAAAGAAGAATATAAAAAAGTACCTATGACACAATCCCGACAACTTGCTGCCATCATGTTTACCGACATTGTCGGTTACACTTCGCTCATGGGCAATGACGAACAAAAAGCATTTGATCTGCTAAAAAAAAACCGTGAAATTCAGAAACCACTTATCGAGCAATACAATGGCAAATGGATTAAAGAACTGGGCGACGGGATTATGGCTAGTTTTCCAACGGTATCTGATGCCGTAACTTCTGCTATAAAAATCATGGAAGGCTGCAATACGGCAAATGAGTTTCAGTTACGAATCGGAATTCATTTGGGCGAAGTGGTGTTTGATTATAATGATGTATTTGGCGATGGGGTGAATATTGCTTCCCGAATACAGACAATAGCAAAACCCGGTTGTATTTATGTTTCAGAATCGGTGCATCATAATGTAGCCAACAAAAAGGAGTTCCAAACCAAATTTGTTAAAGAAGAAATATTAAAAAATATAAAAGAACCGCTTAAGATTTTTGAAGTGCTGACCGATCACAATTCAAATGGATTCATTCAAATTCCTGTTAAGCAAGTTCTTCGCAATAGTATTGCTGTATTGCCTTTTACGAACATGAGCAGTGATCCGGAGCAGGAATTTTTCAGTGATGGCATCAGTGAAGAAATCATCAATATGCTGGCCCAGGTTTCAGGATTAAAAGTTGCGGGACGTACCTCCTCTTTTTCATTTAAGGGAAAAAATCAGGACCTCCGGATTGTCGGTGAGCAGTTAAATGTGAACCTGATCCTGGAAGGTAGTGTTCGAAAATCGGGTAATAAATTGCGTATCACAGCGCAGTTGATTGAGGTGGTGAGTGGTTTTCACTTATGGTCAGAAAAATTCGACCGGGAACTGGAAGATATCTTTGATATTCAGGATGAAATTTCGTTAGCAATCCTGAATGCCGTTAAGATTAAAATATTCGGAGCAGAGAAAGACGCGGTGCTTAAGAGAAATACCGATAATCCGGAGGCTTTTGAATTGTACCTGCAGGGTCGCTTTTATTTTAATAAATGGTCGGGGGCGAGCGGATTCAATAAAGCGATAGATTTTTTCAGGGCAGCTATTGCCATTGAACCTGATTATGCATTGGCATATACCGGTTTGGCTTCCTGTTACCTCAATCTCTGGTTTTTCAGCCACGTACCGCCAGAGCAAAGCCTGCCGGAGTTAACCCGGTCTGCCTTGCTTTCACTGGAGTTGGATAATGAACTTGCAGAAAGCCATCTGGCTGTTGCCCGAATGAAAATGTATTGTGACTGGGATTTGACCGGCGCCGAGGTTTCCTATCGGAAAGCCTTGGAAATCAATCCAAAAATCGCTGAACTTCATGAGCAATATGCCTATTGTCTGGGGCTTTCGGGCGATTATACAACAGCTATCAAATACGCAACAACAGCCATTAGTCTCGATCCTTTTTCACTGATGAATAACTTTCATTTGGGGTCAATTTACTGGATGGCAGGAGAGCACGAAAAGGGAATTGAACAAGGTAAAAAACTGATTGAACTCGAACCCCGGTTTTGGGGAGGTCATTGTGTAGTTGGCGCCAATTTGATGGCATTAAAGCGGTTTGATGAAGCCATGCCGGAATTGGAGCTTGCTGTTAAGCGCAATTACTCTGTTTTTAACTTATATTATTGGGGGATTGGATTAGCATTAACGGGTGAAAAAGATAAGACCAGAGAGGTTCTTGAAAAAATGGTAATACTCAGGAGCACCCACTCGATGGGAAATTTTGAGATCGGTTTTGTTTATGCTGCACTCGGCGAATCCGATACTGCATTCAGCTATTTTGAAAAAGCAGTTTCGAACCACGAAGGCAATGTGCTTTTCTTCAAGTATAACATTAAGTATCATACCCAGTTGGAGCATGATCCCCGCACAAAAAAATTAATGCAAAAAATTGGGCTTCCTTATTAAATTACTGCTTTCTTGAAAAACCTGGAGGTTTAGAATCCAGTCTCTGAGCAATTTGATGTCCGTTTCATGAACGAAACAGCAAGGAAATGATTGGCTTTTCGCTACGGTTATTCTTTCATTCCGAGCTTTCTATCGAGCATGTCGAAGGCTTTCTGCAAACTTACATGGCCGGTGGAGTTTTAGGGTATGTCATTTCCTGATGCTTTAAACGTAGAACCCGCAACTTTTTTCCTCTTCATTTTGAATTTTAAACCTGGATCTTAGTCTACATCGGATTTGTATTCTTCCAATCGGTTATGTGACAATTACATAAAACTCGCATCAACTTTTATCATTAATGAACAAAAACGAAAAACTAATGTTGCTGTAAATTAAGATCTTTTTGTCTGTTTCTAAATAACTGAAACATGCGCATTTAGGAAAGATTCAGGTAATATTCAGATTTATGGGTATTACCAACAGCCATATTGGAGAACTGGATATTGAAAAGCAAGATTGAAAAGGCTGTGTGTTTATTGATATTTCAAAAATTCAACATAAAAAATGTCAAGAATCGCCAAACTAATCTTTATGCATTTTCATGCAGCGCTACCGATTTTTACTGCCTTGATAGGTCCTCCATCGCTTACCAGCTTAACGCGAAGTATTTCCAAATCATTATTTAAACATAATTGCAAATAAATCAGATCAGAGATGAGAAAAATAATTTTAATTGCAGGGATAGTACTTTTTTCCTTGAACATTACACTGGCACAGCGGGAAGCCAGGCAGCGGATACCATTAATTGGAACACAGGCTCCTGCTTTCAAAGCTCCGTCAACGAATGGCCCAATTTCCTTTCCGGATGATTTTGGGAAGGATTGGAAAATTCTTTTTGCCCACCCACGCGATTTTACCCCGGTATGTTCGTCAGAAATACTGGAACTTGCTTATCGTCAAAGTGAATTTAATGAGCTTGGGACTCATCTTGTCGTGATTTCTGTCGATCGGATGGCTTCACACAGAAGCTGGAAAGCCGACATAGAAGAGGTTAGTTATAAAGGTCGCAACAAGGTTAAGATCAGCTTTCCGCTGGTAGTTGACAGCTCTTCGGTGATTTCATACAGTTATGGAATGGTTGATCCCCAATCAGTGAACAATCAAAGCATCAGGGGTGTATTTTTCATTGATCCGGAAAACAAGATCAGGGCATTTCAATTTTATCCAAGTGAGGTTGGCAGGAGCACCGATGAAATTGTTCGCTTATTAAAAGCTCTGCAAAACCAGTACATCCATCAAAATACGGTAATTCCGGCCAACTGGCAGCCAGGCGATGATGTGATGGTTCCGATCCTTACTAAGGAAGATAAAGAGGACTTAAAAAGTCCGGAACCAAAAATCCATTTCATTAATTGGTACATGATTTACCGAAAACAAGAGTAATTAAATTAAGAAAAGAAAATATGAAATTTCAAAAATATACCATTTTACTGCTTCTTTCAGTTTTGTGTATCAGTCAAAAGGTGATGGCGCAGCAGGGAGTGGCTCAGATACATGGTTCAGTATTTGGCCCCGGTGATGAACCGGCTATGTATTCCACCATAGTGCTGCTCAATAAAGACTCCGTTCTTGTTAAGGGTGCATTAAGCCAGCCGGACGGGATTTTCGTGATCGATAAGATCGTGCCGGGCGAATATTTTGTTCAGATCAGGAGCGTGGGGTTTAAGACATACACCACGGCTAAACTATCGTTCAAACCAAATGAAAAGTTAACGCTGAATAAAATAACACTGGCTTCTGACAATACGGTGTTGAAAGAAGCTGTGGCTGTTGGACGCAAAGCAATGGTTGAAGTGCACGCCGATAAAATGGTTTATAATGTGGCGTCAAGCCCAAATGCTTCAGGGAACAATGGGCTGGAACTGATTAGCAAAGCGCCGGGGATTATTGTGGATATGGACAAAAACATCATCCTTCAGGGCAAATCGGGGGTACAGATTTACATCAACGGACGCCCTTCACGGCTTTCAGGAAACGACCTGACCAACTTTTTGGAAAGTTTGCGTTCCGAGAATATTGAATCGATGGATATCATTACCAATCCGTCGTCGAAATATGATGCTGAAGGTACTGCCGGCATCATCAACATCGTGTTGAAAAAAAATACCAGTCTTGGGTTTAATGGCAATGCTACGGGCAGTTTTTCTCAAGGCACTTATTCCAGATCAAGTGTCGGCACTTCGTTGAATTACAGTGGAAATAAGATCAATCTGTTCACCAGTTTAAGTGTTTCGGATAATAACTGGCAAACTGATTTTAGCGAAAAAACATTTCAAAGTGGTTACCTTTTAGACAAAAATTCAAAAAGTGCAAACAATTCAAAAGCGGTTAATTTTTCCGGAGGCATGGATTATACCATCAATGCAGAACAATCTTTAAGTATCGACGGAAGGGTATTGCTAAACAAAAGGGACAACAGGCTTCGAAGCAATACCGGAGTTTTCGATACTACAGATTTGGTAAATGGTGAAATACTCAGGGCCCAGGTTCTGGATAAGTTGCCAAGCGAAAATTATATTCTGAATGCCAGTTACCGAAATGCTCTCACCAAGACTTCAAATCTTTCGGCTGACTTTAGTTTTGGAAAATATTCAAGCAGCAAAAACACCAGACAGCCCAATGATTACCTGGATGCTGTTACCGGCGCAATCCTGAGAACTTTGAACAAAGAGTATGACGCAAAAACTCAAATCGATTTATCGTCAGTTAAAGCCGATTATGAGAAGAAGTTTAAAAAAATAAGCCTTTCCACAGGAGCTAAATATTCATATATCACCACCGGAAATCAGCTTGCATTTTACAACATTGAAAATGGCCAGCCCATTTTTGATAAGACCAGGAGCAATGATTTTAATTATCTCGAAAAGGTTGCAGCACTATATTTTATATTGAATGCGAGTCCCTCGGATAAGTTCAAGATCAATGCTGGTTTAAGGGTGGAAAACACTTCGTCGTTGGGCAAATTGGAAAGTGAGCTACCAACAAACGATAATGAGGTCAAAAGAAATTACACGGATCTTTTTCCAACCCTTGGCTTTTCATTCGATGATCAGAAAAACAACGCGATAAGTATAAGTTACGGACGACGAATAACCAGGCCCAATTACCAGGATTTAAATCCATTTGAATCGAGAGCAAGTGAATTATCGGCCTGGAAGGGCAATCCGTTTTTGAAACCGAATTACATCGATAATTTTCTGGTATCCTATTCAATCTGGAAAAAACTTGTTATCTCAAACAACTACAGTGTCACTCACGATTTCTTTGCAACCATCTTCGAAATTTCCGAGAAAAAAGGAAATGTCCTGATCCCGCGAAACATGCAAAAAGCCACCAACAATGGCTTATCGGTCAGCTATCCGCTTCATATCCTGAAATGGTGGGACTTGTCTTCTTTTTTCAATTACAACATGGAAACTTACAAAGGTGATCTGAACGGGACGAAAATCGATTTGAAAGCCAGTACCTATAATCTCCGCTTGCAAAACAACCTCCAGTTACCCGCTGCAGTGATTATGGAACTGACCTATTCCCTGAATAGTCCATGGATTTGGCGGGGCTCTGTCAATGTGGATGGCTATTCAGGATTGAATCTTGGTGTTAAAAAAGAATTCCTTGATCACAAATTACTGGTTCAGCTAAACGCGAATGATATTTTCAATACCATGAGTGATTATCACTACCAAAGCAACTATGGTGGTATGAAGGTGGATGGAGTAATAAGTTTTGACAATCACCGGGCAGGAATAAGCGCAACCTATAAATTCGGCAATCAAAAGGCAAAAACCAGGAAAAAGGGCAAGTCGGGAATTGATGATGAATTAAACCGCATCTCAGAATGAAAATTTTTTTGGCCTTTTTCACCACTTAAAACGGGGTAGATGAAAAATAGATCAGGGTAGACAATCAAAAAAATAAATTCTCATGAAATCGAAATCAATCAAAGGAAATTCTCCAGACGAAATTAGAACCGCATTGCATAAGAGTATGGCAGATGGATATAAACCCACCCTGGCTATTGTTTTTATTTCCGTTAAGCAGGACCGCAACGCCATTTGCAAACTGTTGGATGATGCAGGTATTGCCATATTTGGTACAACCACCAATGGCGAATTTATTGATGAAGTAACAGAGAAGGGTTCGGCTGCCATTCTTCTACTTGACATTGATAAAAATTATTTTCAAATCTATTTTGACGAGTATCCTGAAAAAAACTACCGGGAAATAACGAATGGTCTTGCGCTCACAGCAAAAGAAAAGTTTTCAACCCCTGCTTTTTTTATTGCAGGCAGCCATATGGAAACGGACGCTGAGCAATTGCTTTTTGGTTTTGAAGATGTTGTGGGAAAAGGTGTGAACATATACGGATGCATGGCTGGCGATGATTTTACATTTTCGGACCAGTTTGTTTTTACCAATGGGCATGAAAGTTCACAGGGGCTTGTGTGTATTGCACTCGATGAAGATAAGATAAAGATTAAAGGTGTTGCTACCTGTGGCTGGAAAGCTGTGGGTACGTTAAGAACGGTTACCAAAAGTTCAGGCAACCATGTATATACAATAGATGATATTCCTGTGCTGGATATTACAACAAAGTATGGCGGGCTTGAAAATGTATCACCTGACAATGAAGGTTTACTGTTGGAAATAGCCGCTAATTTTCCTTTGCAGCTGCAACGGGAAAAAGGAGATCCGGTTATGAGACCTGGCCTGGTAATCGATTGGAGCGATCATTCTTTTTACTGTAGCGGATCGGTCCCTGAAGGATCAAAAATACGTTTCTCACTTCCACCTGATTTTGATGTGATGGAGAAAGTAATTAAAGGCTTGGAAAATCTGAAGGAAACACAAATGCCCGAAGCAGATGCACTGGTGGTTTTTAGTTGTGCCGGCAGAATTCTTTCGCTGGGGCCTTTAATGGCACAGGAAATTGAAGGCATCAAAAATGTTTGGAATGTGCCTATGCTTGGTATGTTCTCCAATGCAGAGTTAGCCAGGGCCACAGGCGGAAATCTGGAGATGCATAACCTAACCACTTGTTGTGTGGCATTAAAAGAAAAGTAGATGAACGTACAATTAAAAACGGTCATGGATTTTATTCAGCAGAATGAAAATATTTCTGCTGAAGAGAAATCAATGCTGGCAAAGGAAGTTAAGAAAGTCGGCAGTGATCTGGAGATTGCTGAATTCAAGCTGGAAAGAACCGAAAAAGTAAAACGTACTACGGCCATTCTTTTGGAGGAAACCATCGAAGAACTGGAGCAAAAACGAAAAGCCGTTGAGTCACAGAACCGCGAGCTCGAAATTGAAGCTTCTTTGGAACGGGTGCGAAGCAATGCTATGGCTATGCGCTCTTCGGATGAATTAAATACCATCATCGGAAAAGTCTTTACTGAGTGCATAAAACTGGATATTCAACTCGATCGCGGTATGATTATGATCTTTGATCCTGATTCGCTGGATTCGTGGTGGTGGATGGCGAATCCGGAAGCACCGGATCTGCCAAGAAACTATCATGTACCCTATCATGTGTATAAACCCTATCTGGAATATTTGGATGGATGGAAAAAGAGAACGGTGAGATGGACCTATGAGCTGGAAGGAAAGGAAAAGAAAGATTGGGATGCGCACATTTTTGTAAACAGCGAATTGAGTCTGCTGCCAATTGAGGTTAAGGAGGTCATGACGGGTTTCCCGAAAGTCTATCTGAATGCTTCCTTCAACAACTTTGGTGGTCTCACATTGGCCAGCATTGATCCTATGTCGGACGAACACTTCGACATCCTTTTGAGATTCGCTAAAGTTTTTGACTTAACCTACACCCGTTTTAATGATTTAAAACAAGCAGAAGCTCAGACAAGGGAGGCGCAGATTGAAGTAGCCCTGGAGCGGGTTCGTGCGAGAGCTATGGCGATGCATTCGTCCGGAGAGTTGAAAGAAGTAGTACATGAACTAAGAAAACAAATGGGTTTTCTTGGGCAGAAGGATATGGATACTTGTGTTATTCATTTACATGATGAATCTCCGGATTTCATTAACGCCTGGGCTGCCATACAGCCGCCGGAAAGTAAGGATGAAATAATTGAGTCAACAGCTCGGGTTCCCAAAAAGGGTCTTTTGATCATTGAAGAGGCTTTGGAAGCCTATTCATCAAACCAGCAGGATTATGTAATCATTAATGAAGGCTTTAAAATCAGGCAATGGTTTAAATTTATTCAGAAGGAGTCGCCGGAAGCATTTAATAAAATTGAGGAGTCTGCGGAAAGTACAAACGCAGCAGACCCGATATCATACTGGTCATTTTCAGATTTTCCGGGAGGATCCTTGTTGATGGTCACGATACATCAGCCAACTATAACCTCACGCAACTTGCTGCGGAGATTTGCTAATGTGTTTGGTTTGGCTTACCGGAGATTTGTCGATTTAAAGCAAGCCGAAGCGCAGACAAGGGAAGCGCAGATAGAAGCCTCACTTGAACGCATAAGGGCAAGAAGTATGGCTATGCAGCGAAGCAATGAATTAGCCGAAGCAGCTCAATTACTTTACCAACAATTTCATTCATTGGGTATCAAAACCTATACCTGTGCCTACATGTTTATTGAAGAAGAAAGGAATCGGCAGCGAGGTTGGGCGGTAGCATCAGATGGCACACTTCTTCCTGATTTTTTTGATTTTCCATTAACGGGTGATCCGATATTAGATCAGCGCTTCGTGAGCTGGAAAAACAAAGAACCTATACATGAAACTATGATTCAGGGTGAGGCAAACAAACAGCATCACGCATTTCTGGTTTCCATGCAATCGCCTGATTTTGCTCAGCATATAGTAGCTCATTTGCCTGACCGGGTATTTTTTTATAATGCCAATTTTTTGCACGGCTATCTCTTCATTGTTAATACTGAACTCTTCACCTCAGAAGAAAAGAATATTGCGATTCGCTTCGCCAAAGTTTTTGAACAAACCTATACACGCTTCCTCGATCTCCAAAAAGCCGAAGCGCAGGCAAGGGAAGCACAAATTGAAGCGGCCCTCGAAAAAGTTCGTTCACGTTCTTTGGCTATGCATCATTCTGCAGAGTTGGAGCAGGTGGCAGTTTCTTTATTTGATCGGCTTGTTGAACTCGGTCTTACTTTAGACGGTGCCCTTATTTTTATTTTTGATAAAGAAAAACGGAATATCCAGCTTTGGATTGCTACGAATCATTTACCAGTTCCGGTTAAAATTGATCTTCCATTTGATGAAGAAATCAAAAACAATACAGTCATTAAAGATTTGTGGAATGCAATCGAAAACGGGGAACACATCTTAAACAGATCTTATTCGGGGGAAACCAAGAATGATTATTTCCGTTACGTTGCAAAATATAATGAATCAAAAGTACCCGAATCAGTAAGAAAGATTCAAATTGAATCAGATAGCTGGACGGCAAATTTAGCATCTGAAAAAAACGCTCTTATTGGATTTGACAGTTGGTCGGGCCATAAAATAACGAATGAAGATTTTCAAACGTTAATTAGATTTTCAAGAGTATTCGAACAGGCCTACACCCGTTTCCTCGACCTGCAAAAAGCAGAAAAACAGGCGCGAGAAGCCGTAAAACAATCATCACTCGACCGGGTTCGCGGGCAGATTGCTTCTATGCGGTCAGTCGATGATCTTCAACGCATCACCCCATTAATCTGGCACGAACTCATCGCGCTGGGCGTGCCTTTTGTTCGTTGCGGGGTATTCATTATGAATGAGGAAACTTCTCATGTACAGGCATTTTTGTCTGCGCCCGATGGTCATTCATTGGCCGCCCTCGATTTGCCTTTTGATTCCAGCGAATTGACCAAAAACTCAGTGAATTTCTGGCGTAAAGGACTTGTTTACAAAGCCCATTGGAATAAAGAGGAATTTCTGAAATGGATGAAATCTATGATTAAAGAGGGTCAGGTCCAGAGCCCGGAAACCTATCAGGGAGCATCGACACCACCCGAATCGCTCGATCTGCATTTTGTTCCTTTCGCACAGGGAATGCTTTACGTCGGAAATATTCATCCGCTCAAAAAGGACGAACTCGATTTGGTAAAGTCCCTGGCCGAAGCATTTTCAATTGCCTATGCCCGGTACGAAGATTTTAAAAAATTAGAAATAGCCAAGCAAAGTATTGAAACAACCTTATCCGAACTGAAAGCCGCTCAATCTCAATTGATACAGGCAGAAAAAATGGCTTCATTAGGTGAACTTACAGCCGGAATTGCTCATGAAATACAGAACCCACTCAACTTTGTGAATAATTTCTCGGAAGTGAATACCGAGTTGATAGAAGAAATGAAAACCGAGCTGAAAGCCGGAAATACTGAAGATGCCATTGCTATTGCCAACGATATTGCGGACAACGAGCAAAAAATTAATCACCACGGCAAACGTGCCGATGCCATTGTAAAAGGAATGTTGCAGCACAGCCGAAAGAGTTCTGGAGTGAAAGAACCAACCAACATCAATGCATTGGCCGATGAATATTTACGACTGGCTTATCATGGTTTGCGGGCCAAAGACAAATCGTTTAATGCAACGATGAAAACCGATTTTGACGAAACCATTGGCAAAATTGATGTCATTCAACAGGATATTGGACGTGTGATTTTAAATCTGATTACCAACGCATTTTATACGGTGAATGAAAAAAAACAACAAGCCCCGCCACCCCCTGAAGGGGGGATTTATGAGCCAACCGTAACCGTACGAACTTCTTTGAACCCCCCTTCGGGGGGCAGGGGGGCTGAGGTTTTAATTTCTGTTTGTGACAACGGCAACGGCATTCCTCAAAAAGCAATGGATAAAATCTTCCAACCCTTCTTCACCACCAAACCCACCGGTCAGGGAACAGGTTTGGGGCTTTCATTAGCTTATGATATCGTGAAAGCACATGGTGGTGAGTTGAAGGTGGTGACAAAAGAGGGAGAAGGTTCGGAGTTTATCATTCAAATACCAGGACAAACTTAAAATACATAAGATTATGGCAAAAGTAATTATTATTGGGGGTGGGGTAGCTGGAATGAGCGCTGCTCACGAACTAATTGAAAGGGGATTTGAAGTTGAAGTTTACGAACGTCACAAAAAATATCCCGGAGGAAAAGCCAGAAGTGTTGACGTATCGTTTCCCACCCTGGAAAACAAGAAACCATTACCCGGAGAACACGGGTTCCGCTTCTTTCCCGGATTTTACAAACACGTAATCGATACCATGAAGCGCATACCGGTAAAAACAAGAGACGGTAACGATTCTACTGTATTCGACAATTTAGTTCCTACCGAAAGGGTCAGGATGGCCAGGGAAGGTAAAAAATCGATCGTTTCCATTGTCAGTTTCCCCAAGTCATTAAGTGATCTTGAAACCATGCTTCAGGCGATGCACTCAGACACAGGTTTAACGCAGGAAGAAAAGTCTTTTTTTGCTAAAAAAGTTTGGCAATTAATGACATCGTGTTACCAGCGAAGGGCAAACGACTACGAACGGATTAGCTGGTGGGATTATACCGAGGCAGACCGGTTTTCTGATAATTACCGGGCATTGTTTGTCCAAGGTTTAACCCGGACACTGGTAGCAGCCAATGCGAAATCAGCAAGTACCAAAACCGGAGGCGATATTTTTCTTCAGCTACTTTTCAACATGGCCAATCCAAAGATTAATACTGACCGGGTTTTGAACGGCCCAACCAACGAGGTTTGGCTTTATCCCTGGCTCGATTATCTGAAAGATAAAGGAGTTAAATATTTTCAAAACCAGGAAGTTACCAAACTGGAAATGGAGAAAGGAAAGATTTCGGGTGCAAGGGTTTCAGATAGAAGCACTGGCCAGGAAATGCTTGTTCAGGGAGATTATTATTTGCTTGCCATACCCGTGGAAAGGGCGGCCAAACTAATGTCAGATGAACTACTGGCAGCCGACAGCACCCTTGACGGTATCGTTAAATTATCGCCAAGTGTAGCATGGATGAACGGTGCGCAATACTATTTAACTGAAGATGCTAATATTGTTGACGGTCATTGTATCTATTCCGATTCAAAATGGGCGTTGACTTCCATATCACAACTCCAGTTTTGGAAAGGTTTTGATATTTCGTCGCTTGGCGATGGATCGGTTAAAACCATTTTATCCGTCGATATTTCAGACTGGGATACTCCCGGCCATAACGGATTGCCTGCCAGAGACTGTAGCCATGAACAGATCAAGGATGAAATATGGAAACAAATATCCAACAGTTTAAATACTGATGGAGAGAAAGTTGTGCAGGAGAAAACGCCTGATTTGTGGCACATTGATGGCGACATTAGGCTAATACCAGGCACTCTTGACAGGGAGGAAAATGAAGAACCCTTGCTGGTCAATACGGTGAATTCCTGGGATTTAAGACCTGAAGCTTACACTGCCATTCCAAACTTGTTTTTGGCTTCGGATTATGTAAGGACTTATACCGATCTGGCAACCATGGAAGGCGCCAATGAAGCGGCGCGAAGGGCAGTAAATGGAATCATTGATTCTTCAGGAGTTAATGCTTCTCCTTGTGAATTATGGAACCTCCATGAGCCTGTTTTATTAAGAGCCCTTCGCAACAGGGACCAGAAAAGATATAACCAGGGCCTGCCGTACCAGTTCCATATTCCATTCTGGCTAAAATTAATTGAATTGATATTGGCCTTCGTTAAAAGGATATTCGGGAAATAACCTTCCGCGTTTTTTGATCAGTGATTGTCAGATATATCTATTTAAATATTCATCTAAAACATCTCTTATGCTATTTAAACGATTGCTTCAAAAGCTTAAGATTAAAGAGGTAAGATTCGTAATTATTACATTGGTATTAACTGTGGTCATAGCCGCTCTGAGTGCTACCTTCAGGTTAGGCTGGGCTTCCGGTTTTGCCCTTGCCCTTGGTATGTTTGGTTTACTTGCATGGTTCGCATTCTCACAGAATGACTTGTTTTTAAAAAAGTTGCTTGTTTTTGGAATTGCTGCAGGTGTGACCGAGTTGTTAGCCGATTGCTGGCTGATACAAAAAACCGGTACACTCATCTACGTACCTGATGAGCCAATGATTGCCTGTTCACCCTTGTACATGCCTTTTGCCTGGGCTGTATTACTTATTCAAATAGGATATTTAGGTTGGTTGATTAGCCGTGAGGAAAAAATGTGGGTCAGTATCATTGCCACCACTTTCATCGGTTTTGCAGTGATTCCCTTATTTGAACATTGGGCAAAAGATGCAGGATGGTGGTATTACATCAATTGCAAGATGATATTTAATACGCCCTGGTATATTATCCTTGCAGAAGGTATGATATGCAGTTTTATACCGTTGTTTTTCAGCCACATCCATCAAAAGAAGTTTGTCCTTCAATTACCACTGGGCATCATTCAGGGTCTATGGATATGGGCTTCGTACTTTATTGCTTTTAGACTGATTGAATAGTTTCAACAATTCAAACCACTTGTTATGTTCAAATTAATTGTAGATTTTTTTATTCCGGCTCAACCCGATAAAAGTGCCGAATATCAGCGACGAGTGCGTTTGGTTGCCTATGCCATCGTTGTTACAATGGTATTTGCACTGTTTTACGTAACAACAAGCTGGGTGGCTGGTTATTTTACTGGTCTTTACATCATGCTGGGAAGCTGGATTGGCTATTTGATTCTTTTATTTCTACTGAAGCAAGGGCTCGATGTTTTTAAAGTTGCCAATATTTTTGGATTAATTGGTATAATAAGTATTTATGGAAGCATCTATTTTTCAGGAGGTTTCGAATCACCGGTTTTGCCTTGGCTGGCATCTACACCCATCGTTTTATTACTGATAGCCGGGAAAAAAAGTGGCTATTTCTGGGCATTTGTAGCTGTTTTAATCGTACTAAATTTTGGACTAATGGATTATCTCGGTTTCCAATTTCCCAAACAATACTATGAATCAAAAGAAGATTATTTCACTCTTTCCTGTCAAACTGGACTAGTGTTGATCATATTTTTTATCTCCATAGTATTTGAAAATCTGCGCGTCAAGGCCTTCAACGAGGTTACGCAGCAAAAAAATGCGCTGGAGACTACCTTGTCTGAACTTAAAGCCACCCAAAAACAACTCATCCAGTCCGAAAAAATGGCTTCGCTGGGTGAACTTACCGCCGGAATCGCCCACGAAATACAGAACCCGTTAAACTTCGTGAATAACTTTTCGGAAGTGAATACAGAACTAATTGATGAAATGCAACTGGAATTGGATCAAGGAAACCTGATTGAAGCCAAAGCAATTTCGAACGACATTAAAGAGAACGAGCAAAAGATAACTCACCATGGCAAACGTGCCGATGCCATTGTAAAGGGAATGTTGCAACACAGCCGGATCAGTAACGGACAAAAGGAATCAACCGATATCAATGCTTTGGCTGGCGAATATTTACGTTTAGCTTATCATGGTTTACGCGCCAAGGATAAATTATTTAATGCCACCTTAATCACTGAATTTGATGACAGCATTGGTAATATCAACATTATTCCACAAGATATTGGGAGGGTGATTCTGAATTTAATTACCAATGCGTTTTATGCTGTGAATGAGAAAAATGCTTCGACTCTTCGACAGGCTCAGAGTAACCCAAGCTCAGCAACCCCAAAGTACGAACCTACTGTAACCGTTAGCACAATTTCTTCAAAGTCCCCTTCAGGGGATTTAGGGGTAAAAATTTCTGTGAAGGACAATGGACCCGGTATTCCAGCGAAAGTTTTGGATAAAATCTTCCAGCCTTTCTTCACCACCAAACCTACAGGAGAAGGAACCGGTTTAGGTTTGAGTATGAGTTATGAAATTGTTACAAAGGTTCATGGCGGAGAGTTAAAAGTAGAAACGAAAGAAGGAGATGGATCAGAGTTTACAATTATTTTACCAGTTTAATTCTGAAAATTAAGATATGAAAATTTTGGTAGTTGACGACGAAAGAGATATTCAAACCCTGTTTGAACAGCGGTTTCGAAAAGAAATCCGGGATAAATCCCTGGAATTTGTATTCGCTTTTTCAGGCGAAGAAGCGCTAACCTACCTTCAGCAAAATGAACACGAGATGGTTATTATTTTATCCGACATCAATATGCCGGGGATGAGCGGACTCGAACTGCTCAGGCATATCAAGCAAATTTATCAGAATCCGCCTCCTATAGTCATGATGATAACGGCTTACGGTGATGCAGAAAATTTTGATACAGCCAAAAAATATGGGGCTGACGATTTTTTAACCAAACCAGTTGATTTTAATTTGTTAAAAGAAAAATTTAAACAATAAGCTCATGGCAAAAATTCTGGTAGCCGACGATGAGGTCGATCTTGAAATGCTCATCAAACAGAAATTCAGGCAAAAAATAAGGGAGCAGGAATATGAATTCATATTTGCTGTAAATGGCAAGGATGCACTTGAAAAGATTTTACAAAATCCGGACGTTGATATTGTCCTGAGCGATATTAATATGCCTGAGATGGATGGCTTGACCTTGCTTAGTCGCCTTGGCGAATCGAATCCGTTAATCAAATCGGTGATTGTTTCGGCATACGGCGATATGGAAAATATTCGCACGGCGATGAACCGGGGTGCTTTCGACTTTATTACCAAGCCCATCAATTTCGAGGATTTGTCGTTAACCATGGAGAAAACAATCAGGCATTGCCTTCAGATTCGTGAAACGCTGAAAGCTATACGTGAAAATAGTATTCTGAAAATGTATGTCGATGAAACGGTACTCAATTTTATGGGAGGGCGGGAGTTCGAATCTTCACTGATGGCCAATGAATCAGTTGAGGCTTCCGTTGTGTTTATCGACATTTGTAGTTTCACTTCAATTAGCGAAAATGAATCTCCGGATGCAGTTGTAAAACTTCTAAATAGTTATTTTGAAGTGATGGTGAAGGAAATCATTGCACAAGGTGGCTATATCGACAAATTTATTGGCGATGCGGTTATGGCTGTTTTCCGTGGAGATTATCATCTTGACCGGGCTATTGATGCGAGTCTGGCCGTACGGAATAAAATAAGTAGTTCGCCTAATCTGCCGGAGAATGTATCATTTATTCCCCAGGTCTCGATCGGAATTAACAGCGGTGAAATGATTTCAGGTAATATTGGATCTGCCACTTTGCGCCGACTCGATTATACGGTAATTGGCGATACCGTAAATACGGCGCAACGGCTGCAATCAGTCGCTGCCCCCGGTCAGATACTGATCAACAAAATTTCGTACGAAAAAGTGAAAGAATCGTTCAACTGCCGGAAAGTGGGCGAGGCGAGCCTGAAACATAAAGCAGACCAGGTACTTATATATGAAGTTCTGGATTAATTTCCACTGATTTTCTTCGTCATTCGCAATATCGAATCTATAAAAAAACCAAAGTGAGGCGGTCATTTTCAGGCAGCCTTTCTTTTCGTTTCTTCAATCGATATCAAAACCTACGATTCCTTTTTGTTGGTATTAATTTTAAACGGCATGTAAAGTAAACAATATCCGAAGACTCCGGTTGCCATAAGTGCAATGCCAACCAGTCCCCAGTAACTTTCAAAAATAACTCCGGCAATGGCGATTGCCAGCCCAATAACAATACGGATGATGCGGTCAATTTTTCCTAAGTTACATTTCATAAGATTTGAATTAAGGTTTTGTCCTTAAAGGTATTAAATGTAATGAAGTTTGGAAACTATTTTCAAATATTTCAGTGACAGAACAAACCGGCAGAGACATTGAAAGTTTGAAAAGTTTTAACTGATTACCATTCACCTCGCATTCCTTCCGCTCATTTCATGGTTTAAATTTTTACATTTGCAACTATGATTGATTCAGCAACCATTGGGCGAATACTGGATACAGCAAACATTTCGGATGTAGTTTCAGAATTTGTTACACTCAAAAAACGGGGTGTCAACCAACTCGGATTATGTCCTTTCCATAACGAAAAAACGCCTTCGTTTACGGTTTCTCCGGCTAAGGGTATATTTAAATGTTTTGGTTGCGGGAAGGGTGGCAATTCGGTGAACTTCATCATGGAACTGGAGCAACTCAGTTATCCGGATGCCTTGCGATGGCTGGCCAAAAAATACCACATCGAATTAGAGGAAAAGGAGGAGACGCAGGAAGAAAAAATGCTGAAGGACGAGCGCGAAAGCATGATGATTGTTTCTGCTTTTGCCCAGAAGTACTTCAGCAAATATTTGCTCAATGAGAATGAAGGCCGGACGGTTGGCCTGAGTTACCTGCGGGAACGTGGCATTCGCGATGACATCATTTCCAAATTCGAATTGGGGTTTTGTCCCGACGGAAAGGATCTTTTTACACAGGCAGCCCAGCGCGAAGGGTATAAAATGGAATTCCTCGAAAAAACTGGATTAACCATTAAACGTGATGATTGGATTCGTGACCGCTTTGGCGGACGCGTAATTTTCCCGGTTCACAATGTAGCTGGCCGGGTTATTGCCTTTGGTGGACGAACGCTGACTAACGACAAAAAAGTTGCTAAATACCTCAATTCCCCGGAGTCGGAGATTTACCACAAAGGCAGGACTTTGTATGGTATTTACCAGGCAAAACGTGACATTACACGGCTCGATAAATGTTACCTTGTTGAAGGTTATACCGATGTGCTTGCCTTTCATCAGGCCGGAATTGAAAACGTGGTAGCTTCATCAGGAACTTCGCTGACCATTGAACAAATCAGGCTGATCCGAAGATTTTCGCCCAACATAACCATTGTTTACGATGGGGACGAGGCTGGTATAAAAGCATCGCTTCGCGGTATTGACATGGTTCTGGAAGAAGGCATCAATGTAAAAGTATTGCCTTTACCCCGTGGCGAAGATCCCGATTCATTTGCACGTTCGATGAGCGCCAGTCAGTTGACGGAATACATCAAGGAAAAGGAAACCGATTTTATCAAATTTAAGACCCAGTTGTTGATGGAAACCGTTGAAAACGATCCGGTTTCGAAAGCGCGGTTAATCAATGAGATCGTTCACTCCATTTCGGTTATTCCGGATACCATTACACGAACCATATACATTAAGGAATGCAGCCGTTTGATGGATGTTCAGGAAGTGGTTTTATATTCTGAAATCCGTAAAATTCAGAATAAACAGTCGGAAGACCATACCCGGAAAGAACTTCAGGAAATTCAGGTTAGGGCAACAACTCCTGTTACTCCTGTCACTGAAAAGAAAATAACCAATCCGTTTGAGACAGAAGAGCGCGAAATTATCCGGATTCTCCTGAAGTATTTTCATCAGGAGGCTTTTGAATTTGAAGATGAAGAAACACATCAGGTCAATAAATATTCGGTTGGATTTTTTGTTCTGAATGAGTTGCATCGGGACGAACTTATTTCTGTCAATCCGAAAGTCAAAAGTATTTTATCTGAGATGGAAAAGAACCTGGATAATAAGGAATTTGATCCAATCAGGTTTTTTACCCAGCATCCCGATAATGAGATCAGTCAATATGCAAGCAACCTGCTGTCCGAAAAATATTTTCAAAGCAAACGCTGGAGCCGTGGAGGCGCATTTGTGGAATCAGAAAGTGACTTACTTTATCTTTTGGTTCCAAAATTGGTTCAGGAATACAAACTGAAAAATGTAAAAGCATTGCTAAAAAAGCTTGAAAATCAAATCAGTGAAGCCAGCAAAAACGATCAGGCAGAGCTGATGATGGATTTAATGAATCAATATCAGAATCTGAAAAAGATAGTGAAAGAATTGTCGGAATTGCTTGGATTCAGAACCATAAGTTAAAACCTAATTTCATGAGAACCCATTTTATACACGACCGAAACGAGATTGATCTCATCCTGAAACAATGCAAAACCTGTTATGTGGCCATGTCAGATAATGATATTCCATATGTTCTTCCCCTGAATTTTGCAATGGATGGCGACCGGGTAATTCTTCATTCGGCTCAGGTTGGCAGGATGTGGGAAACCATTAAAAAGAACCCGAAGCTTTGCATCAACTGGACTTTGGGCGAAGAACTGGCCTGGCAGGATGTTCAGGTAGGATGCAGTTACCGCGTGAAATCGAAATCGGTGATGGTGGAAGGAACTGCTGAAATTGTGGAAGAGATGGAAGAAAAAGAACGGTTGGTCAAAAAGTTTATGACCCAGTACAGCGAGTTGCCTTTCAAATTCAATGAACCGGCCATCCGCAATGTGGGCATCATTCTGGTTCATATCGACCAATTAAGTGCAAAGGAGTTTGGTGTAAAAGTTCAGAAATAGGCAAAATACTTGAGGACCTAGTCATCCCGAATTTATTTCTGGATCTGATATACAATGCGTTGAGATCCTGAAACAAGTTCAGGATGACGGGATCAATGACTTTTGATACAACCTCCTCTTTGTTGATGAGACCCTGAAACAAGTTCAGGGTGACTGTCCTGACATTTTGAAGCCGACACAACTCTATGGCACTTTTTTATAGTACGGCTGTTCCATAGGCTGACTTTCATTGCTGAAAAGTCTGAAAAGAAACGGATCCTTCAATACTTCCGAAAACAAAGCGACTTTCCCGTCAATCAAAACCTGATTATTAATTAGCCGGATACCATGACTGTAATCCACATACCAATCCACATGTCCTGAATAGACCGGTTGAATGGGTTTTTCATCAGGTTTGTGCCATCCGTAAATAACAACTTTCCCCGGCTGCCTGGCTATTCGCGACGATAAAATAATGTCTTTCTTAATTCCTGCTACCAACTCACCATTTTTTCCACCGGCTTTCATACGTTGCTTTTCAATTTGTGCGTGGTGTTCGCTGAATTTTGAAACCAATTCATTGGCATTCCCAACAGGAATGTAATTGAAGGGAGCCAGCTTGACTTGCGCATTTTGATAGATGTGGTCACTTAGTTTGGCTGTTATCAGCGATGCCCCGAAGTCAGTCGCCAGTCGTTGTGCGGTATGGGGATTCATCGGAATCCGGCAAAAATCAGAGTCGCTCTCTACCGACAAATAATCGGGCATAACTTCATATTCAACTTTGTGCACTACACCAGCCGAATCGGCAAACTCTCCGTTCAGTATGATCGTCTTTCGTAAAAATCCGGGAATATTTCCCGATGAGATGGATTTGTATATTTCTTCTTCGCGCTCTGGCAGCGGTAAAGCTGAAATCCGTTCCATAAAAGCAGAGCCAGATTCTGCCTGAGCATTTCGCTCCGGAATATTTAAACACTTGATTGGGACTTCAACAGAATCTGCGATGAAATTGGAGTAGGCCCGCTCTCCAAAATAAATGTAATTCTTCTGTTCGTGTTTGGTGCCGCTCAGGATGCTGTGAATAAAACCGTTCCTTTCGACCTGCACCGTATGAAATATCTTTTTGTCCGGATTGGTTTTTAGAATAATTTCGATTCTTTTTCTTTTGGAATTGTTCCAGATCAGACTGTCGTTCTGCTGAATTCTGAAGCGAAACTGTTTGGACAGGTATTTTTGCATCATTTTAGTCCGATACCAGGTTCCTCCGGTTGGCGAAACCAATGGCTTTCCGTTGTACACAACCACACTGTCGTTATAAGCCAGTGCACATAAAAACTTGTCATTTCCTGTTTTCAGCCATCGTTCAAGTTTCGGTCCATAGATAGAATCCTCGTAGCCATAATCGCTGTCGAGGAATGCAATGCGCACAACATCTTTTGGAATTTCGTTCACCGCATCGAGATAGCTGAATATGAATCTTCCGCCCCCACTGTGCCCATTTAAAACTACTTTGGGTTGCCAGGATGCAAAAATCTCTTTGACATCATCCATCATCTTTTTTACATGATTCGCATAATCCGGAGTATTTGCTTTCCATAGTGGCCAGCTCTTTTGGTTATTTTCAAAATAGGCAACTACAATAGTCTGATTTTTAATAATCGAACGTAAGAAGCGGGTTTGAGCTCCGATGTGCTGAATGTTAAAATGCCAGTCATCGCCTTCATGCAATCTTTTGCCAAAGGTTTGTTCAATGGTATTGCCATTCGGAAGAGCATAAAAAATCAACAATACTTCTTTTTCAAATCCTTTGACCGGAGCATTGATTAGAATTCTGGTTTTAAGAGATAAATTCTCGATGACCATTTGCTGTTCACCGAATGATCCTGATAGTTTGAATCCGGGCAAAACCTGCGATTGCAGAAAGCCAAACCGGAAGATTAGAATTAGAAGTACAATCAGGCGTATCGCCGCTGAATTTAATTTCTGTATTTTTGTCATTGCTGGATTTCGTTTGGACCAAACAAATTTAGAAATAGGAGAGTATCTTTCAGAAGGTTTCCCTCATTATATTACTTTTATACCGAAATAATAATTTCCTTTAAATGATACTGGTTACAGGTGGGACAGGGCTTGTTGGTGCTCATTTGCTTTATGAACTGACCAATTCCGGTCTGCGGGTGAAGGCACTGCGACGCCAGCACAGCAATACCGATTGGGTAAAAAAAATTTTTTCGTATTACACCAACCGGGTTGACGAATTGTATAATCAGATTGAATGGGTTGAAGGGGATATTTTGGATTACCTGAGCCTTGAGGAGGCGTTGAAAGGAGCCACCAGCATTTACCATTGTGCCGCCATCGTTTCATTTCATGGTGATGATAATGATATGATGTTGAATAACAATGTAAAAGGCACTGGAAATCTGATCGATGCAGCCATTCATAACGGCGTCAGGCGATTTTGTCACGTCAGCTCAATTGCTGCCCTTGGAAAAACCCAGGATGGGAGCGAAATTACTGAAGACACATATTGGACTCCCTCGAAACGCAAATCAGGTTATTCGCTGAGTAAATTTTTCTCTGAAATGGAGGTGTGGCGTGGAATTGAAGAAGGATTGGATGCCGTAATTGTTAATCCTTCCATCATAATGGGTCCCGGAAACTGGGATATTGGCAGCCCCAAACTTTTTCAATCGATCTGGAAAGGACTGAAATATTACACTCGGGGAATTAGCGGTTTTGTTGATGTTCGTGATGTGGTTAAGGCCATGATCATGCTGATGGACGACCAGCGATTCGATCAGGTTAAAACACAACGGTTTATTCTGAATGCCGGAAATCTAAGCTATCAGGATTTTTTCAACAAAATTGCCGATGGTCTGAACAAACCCCGTCCCCGAAGTTTTGCCTCTGACGTTAAGCTGCACATTGCATGGCGCATGGCAAAAGCTGCCAGTTTTTTTACAGGCAAACGACCGGTAATTACCCGTGATGCCGTTTCCGGATCGAACCAGAAAAACCATTATTCCGGAGAAAAAATAAAGGTGACATGTGGTTTTGAGTACCGAAGCCTTGATTCGTCGATTGCCGACATTGCCGACATCTTTTTGAAGGATATGGTCATGCCATCAACAAAATGATGTATTGTAGAAGGATTGAAGATTTAAGGTAAAGTGAGCTGTTTCCTTTCTTAAATATTAATAGTGAAAATGATCGAACAATTTTTCGCGTATAATGGTATAAGAACCAAATATTTTATACTATATTCGCACACTTTTTCAAAAAATAAACCAATCTATCTGGCTTATTATTAAACAAATACCAAGCTTGTAAGCAAATTTAAAAGAGCAAAATTCAGAACAATGAAAAAATCGGACTTATTAAAGGAAACCATCGAACACATCGACATTAAGTCATTCGATTCAACTCCAATTATTGATTCAATGCGGAAAATGTCATTCACCTCGCGTGATACCGCCAGTGCAACTGACATTTTACTTAAAATGGTTGAAAATACCGAATGTACCAATATTCTGACGCTGGCCGGAAGTACAAGCGCGGCAGGTTGTATGCAGGTTTATGTTGAAATGGTTAAAAACAACATGATCGATGTAATTGTAGCAACTGGTGCCTCAATCATCGATATGGATTTTTTTGAAGCACTTGGGCACAAACATTATCGTGGTACAACCGAAGTTAATGATGGTATTTTGCGCGATCTCTACATCGACCGTATTTACGATACTTTCATTGATGAAGAAGAACTTCAGAATTGTGATGGAACCATCAAGGAAATTACCGATGGACTGGAAAGAAGACCATATTCTTCACGTGAATTTATCAAGGAAATTGGTAAATGGCTGACTGTGAATTCAGTTAAAAAAGACAGCCTGATCCAGGTTTGTTATGAACACAATGTGCCGATTTTCTGTCCTGCCTTCTCTGATTCGAGCGCTGGTTTTGGATTAGCAAAACACCAGTGGGAAAATCCTGAAAAACATGTGTCAATCGATTCAGTAGCCGATTTCCTCGAACTGACCAAAATCAAAATGGCTGCCGGAGTAACCGGTTTGTTCATGATTGGTGGCGGTGTTCCGAAAAACTTTGCTCAGGATACAGTCGTTTGTGCCGAAATTCTGGGAAAAGAAGTTCCGATGCACCAATATGCCGTTCAGATTACCGTTGCCGATGTTCGTGATGGCGCCTGTTCATCTTCAACGTTGAAAGAAGCCAGCTCATGGGGAAAAGTTCAGGTAACCGACGAACAAATGGTATTTGCAGAGGCTACTTCTGTTCTTCCGCTTATTGTAAGCTACGTTTACCACAGAGGAACCTGGAAAAATCGTCAGCCTAAAAACTGGTGCAATTTGTTCAATAAATAATCAGTTCTCCTTATTGGCAAGAACTAAGTTACTTTTAACTGGATAAATAAATTAATCAGTGGCCGTCACAATTTAAGTTGACGGCCACTTTTTTTTTGTGATGTAGCAATCCCTTTAATTAACTGTACCTTTGCCGGATGATAAGTCCGATTAAAAATCAAACGAATATTCTGGAAAAGTTGAACATTGAGAAACTCAATCCTATGCAGGATGAGGCTCAAACGGCTATTCTTTCCAATCCTGAAATTGTATTACTTTCACCTACCGGTACTGGTAAAACTTTAGCCTTTCTGCTTCCGGTTATTGCAGAACTGGATATAAATTGTGCGGAAGTTCAGGCCCTTATTGTTGTTCCATCCAGAGAACTGGCCATTCAGATCGAGCAGGTTATCCGTGAGATGGGCTCGGGCTTTAAAGCCAATGCCGTTTATGGCGGAAGATCCGGCTCAAAGGATAAATCGGAGATCAAACACCGGCCAGCCATTCTGATTGGAACTCCAGGGCGAATTGCTGATCATATACGCAGGGAGAACTTTTCTGTTGAGCTGATCAAGACCCTTGTACTCGACGAATTCGATAAATCTCTGGAAATTGGTTTTGAAGCGGAAATGAATGACATATTGACTTTGCTGCCCAATGTTCGGAAAAAAATTCTGACTTCGGCTACGCATGAAGTTCAAATTCCTCAATTCGTGGGCTTAAAAAAACCTTTCTTTCTAAATTTTCTTGACCAGGGAACTTCTCAGCTTCAGGTAAAAATGGTTTTGGCTAGTTCAAAAGGGAAACTGCGTACACTTGTTGATCTGCTGAGCCATCTGGGAAACCACCCCGGAATAATATTCTGCAATTTTAAGGATACCATCCAGGAGGTGAGTGATTTTTTGACTGATAATAATATTAGCCACGGTTGCTTTTTTGGCGGAATGGAACAAAAAGACAGGGAACGGGTTTTGATTAAATTCAGGAATGGCACTCATCGCATCATTGTTGCCACCGACCTTGCTGCCCGGGGATTGGATATTCCTGAAATTAGATTCATCATCCATTTTCAGCTTCCCAACAGAGGTCACGAATTTATCCATCGGAACGGTCGTACAGCCAGGATGTTCAATGATGGAACTGCCTACGTGATTAAAGAAGAGAATGAGAATCTTCCCGATTTTGTCAAAAATGCAGAAGTTGTGGAATTGCGGAAGACAACATCACCATCAGTTTCACTCTGGACCACATTAGCTATTTCAGGCGGACGAAAGGATAAAATTTCGAAGGGAGATATTGCAGGATTATTTATGAAACAAGGTCAACTTGGCAAAGATCAGATAGGAACCATTGAAATAAAGCTCGATTGCGCTTTTGTTGGGGTGCATACTTCCGAAGTTAACCGGCTAATACCGCTGGTTGACAACAGCAGACTGAAAAGTAAGAAAGTAAGGGTGACGGTGGTCTAATCGACTGATCAATAAAAACCCGGTACAAATCCTGCACCGGGTTTTTTATCTTTCAAAATTTTATTAGATTTTTGGCAAAGTCCAAGGTGCCCGGTATTCGGGAACCAGGTATTTATTGGCGTCATCGTCGTTCAGAATCTGGCGGGTATTTACATCCCAGTAGAGACGGTGACCGGTTCTGTGGGCAATGTTACCCAGATGCGCAACGCGTGCCGTATTGGCTGCAACGGTTATGTTGGCATTCAGGTTGCGGTTGCGGGTTTTCACTCCATCAATAAAATTAGCCATATGGTAGTCTAGCCCTTTGCCAGTTCCTTTTTGTAAAGGAACCCTCTCAATCAGGTCTGCATTTTTCTTCCGTTCAGGAATAACCTCCCATCCATCGCGGTCGACCACCAAAGTTCCATTGTTACCTACAAAACCGACTCCATGATTTCGCCCGAAATGTCCTCCATCAATGCCGGTTGCGTGATCCCAAAGCATCGTATGGTTGTCGAATTCATAAAGAGTCTGCAAAGTATCCGGAGTTTCTGATGCATCGTCGGCATAGGCAAATTTACCACCCATTGCCATCACCGATTTTGGAACCGGATCACCCATTCCAAATAATCCGTAATCGATGATGTGTACGCCCCAGTCGGTCATTAAACCGCCTGCATAATCGTAAAACCAACGGAAATTAAAATGGAATCGGTTGGGGTTAAACGGACGTTTTTTAGCCGGCCCGAGCCAGAAATCGTAATCTACTCCGGCTGGCGCTTCGCCATCAGGTTTCACTGGCACTGGTTCCATCCAACCCTGATATGCCCAGGTACGCACAGTGCGGATTTTACCCAATTTCCCGGATTTAACGAAATCAACCGCTGCCATCCAGTGAGGATCGCTACGCTGCCACATTCCTACCTGAACAACAGTGTTGTATTTATTGGCTGCGCGTTCCATGATGTTGATTTCTTCGATGGAATTGCCCAGCGGTTTTTCGCAATACACATCTTTCCCTGCCTGGCAGGCTTCAACCATTGGTAAACAATGCCAATGGTCAGGTGTACCGATAATTACCACATCAACATCTTTGTCTTCCAGTAATTTGCGGTAATCACTATATAGCCTTGGTTTAAATCCTTGTGCTTTTTCTGTTTCAGCAGCACGTTTATTCAGTACGTTACTATCTACATCGCAAATGGCAACGCATTCGGTATTCTTTTGGCGCAGGAAAGCTGCCAGGTCGGCAAATCCCATTCCATTGATACCAATCACGCCACATCGAAGTTTATCGTTTGCACCGGCACAGGCACTCATCGGAATTGGCATGGCAGCAGCAAGGCTCAGCCCAACTGCCGCAGTTGTTGTACTTTTTAAAAAGGTTCGTCTGTTGGTCATTATGGTTGATTTAAATATTGATTTAGACACAAGTATTATGAAGAGCATGGCGATAAAACAACTAATCCGATGAACTCGAAGTCATCGGATTAGCCAACCCGAAACTCGAATCATTTCTGCATAGCATCGTCAAACGCCACATCCGAAGGATCGAAGTCACTGTAACGAACAAAGTCGCAGGCTTCTACAGCTCCGGCTTCACGGTTCATTCCGCTGTCTTCCCATTCCACTGAAAGCGGCCCTTTATATTTGATGTCGTTTAATGCACGAATGATGTTTTCAAAATCGATTTTCCCGCGGCCTAAACTCCGGAAGTTCCAGTAGCGGCGGTTGTCGCCAAAGTCGGTATGTCCGCCAAAAATGCCGATATCCATCGGATGTTCGCTCCAATAAGCATCTTTCATGTGAACATGGAAAATGCGGTCAGAAAACTCGTAAATGAATTTTACGTAGTCAACACCCTGATATCCGAGGTGACTTGGATCGAAATTGAAACCAAAAGCCGGATGGTAATTCACCGCTTTCAGCGCACGACGGGCGGTCTCAATATCAAAAGCAATTTCTGAAGGATGTACTTCCAGTGCAAATTTGACGCCCATTTTCTGGTATTCGTCCAGAATCGGAGTCCAACGCTTGCCAAAATCTTCGTAACCTTTGTTCAGCATCTCCTGGTTGACTGGAGGAAACGCATACAGCATGTGCCATATCGAACTTCCGGTAAAGCCAATTACGGTTTCGAGTCCCAACATTTTGGCGACCTTTCCGGTTTTGATTACTTCTGCAGCCGCACGCTGACGAACACCTTCAGGATCGCCGTCGCCCCAAATGTAATCGGGTAAAATACTTTTGTGACGTTCATCAATCAAATCGCAAACACACTGGCCAACCAAATGCGTTGAAATGGCGAATAACTGAAGATCGTATTTGGCAAGAGTATCTTTTCGTGCATCGCAATAAGCCTGATCAGCTTTGTCGATTTCCATGTGATTGCCCCAGGTACAAAGCTCGAGTCCATCATAACCAAACTCAAGCGCTTTTTCACATATTGTTTCAAAGGGAAGGTCGGCCCATTGTCCGGTAAATAAAGTAACTGGTCTGCCCATATTGGTAGTTTTTATGGTTTATAAAATTTAGTTTGTTCCAAATTCCAAGTTCCAAGTGACGACCTGGAATTTGGAACTTGGAACCTGAAACTTTGAGCTACCCGAAGGGTACCCATTTTATATTGTCGTTATACCCGGCTTCAACTACGGCATCAATGAATTGCATTCCACGGATTCCATCTTCTACGCCAGGAAAATCGAGCCATTCTGCTTTTGGTTCTTCTCCATTCATTTTAGCCCGAAGTGTAAACGAGAAATTGCGATAAATATTGGCGAAAGCTTCCAGATAACCTTCAGGATGACCGCCGGGAGTGCGGGTATTAGCAGCAGCAGCGGCTCCCATAGAGGTGCCAACCCGGTAAATTTCGGTAGGTTTGCTTGCCCATTTGGCAATAAGGGTATTTGGTTCGTGTTGCGCCCATTCCAATCCGCCTTTGTCACCATAAACACGGATTTTTATGGCATTTTCTTCTCCGGCAGCAATTTGGGTTGCCACTAAAACACCTTTTGCACCATTGTCAAAACGAAGCAGAACAGCGCCATCGTCATCCAACAAACGTCCTGGAACAAAAACATTTAATTCTGCGCACAGCGAGGTCGTTCTTAAACCGGTGATGTATTCAGCGAGATGGTGAGCATGCGTTCCAATATCGCCCATAGCGCCTGCTTTTCCGGAGCGTTTGGGATCGGTTCTCCACGATGCCTGAGGATTTCCTGAGTCTTCCAATTTGGATGACAACCAGCCCTGTGGATATTCAACAAAAATTTTACGAATTTTTCCCAACTGACCTTCGGCCACCATTTGTTTGGCATGTTTCACTGCCGGATACCCTGAGTAAGTATGGGTAAGGGCAAGCAGCAATCCGGTTTCCTGTAATTTAGCCTGAAGTTGAAGCGCTTCATCGAGAGTAAAAGTGATGGGTTTATCGATTACCACATTGAAGCCGTTTTCCAGCGCCATCATAGCCGGGCCAAAATGAGCGAAGTTTGGGGTAACAATGGTTACAAAGTCCATCCGGTCGCCTTCAGGAAGTTTGACTTCATTTTCAAACATTTCCTGATAGGTTTTATATACCCTGTTTTCAGGAAGATAATACGATTTTCCGGAGGAAAGTGAAATTTCAGGATTGACGCTAAAGCAGCCGCAGACCAGTTCAATTTGTCCGTCCATGAAGGCTGCCAGGCGATGGATAGCACCGATGAAGGCATCGCTGCCGCCACCAACCATTCCCATACGTAATTTACGATTCATCATATGAAAGAAATTTTATTGGATTAGGATTTAAATTGCCCTTTTAAAGGCACGATAAAATTAGGAAACTTTTTTAGATGAAACTGTTAAATTGTCTAAAAATAGCCCTCAAACGAACAGGTAAAAAGTGAATCGCATTTGCATTCAGACAAACAGATACTTATCTTCGGGACAATTACTAAACCAAAAAAAATGGAAAGACGTTCATTTTTAAGAAATACAGCTGCAACTATGGCAGCTTTAGGTTTTGTCGGGACAAACAGAACCTTTGCTTCAGTTTCAGGATCTTCAATTTCAACTCAGTTCAAATTGAAGTATGCTCCCCATCTGGGAATGTTTAAAAATAGCGCGGGTGAAGACTTGATTGATCAGATCAAATTTATGGCCGATCAGGGGTTTACAGCATTTGAGGACAATGGGATGATGGGGCGGGACCCAGCACTGCAGACCAAAATTGGCGAAACACTATCAAGACTTAATATGACGATGGGAGTATTCGTGGTAGATAAAGGCGGAAATATGGCCAATACTTTGGCTGCCGGAAAACCTGAGTTTATTGACATTTTTTTGAATGGCTGCCGGAAAGCAGTTGACGTGGCCAAACGCGTTAATGCCAAATGGATGACCGTTGTTCCCGGAGGATTTGAGCGAAACCTGCCAACCGGCATTCAGGATGGCAATGTGATTGAAGCCTTACGCAGAGGTGCTGAAATTCTGGAACCTCACGGCCTGGTTATGGTACTTGAGCCTCTTTCTGACTCGCCCGATCTTTATTTGCGCACCTCAGAACAAACCTACATGATTTGCAAGGCGGTGAATAGTCCATCGTGTAAAATTTTATATGATATCTACCACATGCAAAAAAATGAAGGAAATCTGATTCGGAATATGGAACTCACCTGGGATGAGATTGCATACATTCAGACTGGTGATAATCCAGGAAGGAAAGAACCTACCACCGGAGAGATCAATTATAAAAATGTGTTTAAATACATTCATGGCAGAGGATATCAGGGAGTTGTGGGGATGGAACATGGAATTTCCATTCAGGGCATAGAAGGGGAGAAGCGTTTGGTTGAAGCCTACAGGGAAGTGGATTCTTTTTAACAGGAAGCGGCTTTCGAACAATTTAAGAAACGAAGGTTGGATACTCTAGCCAGCCTTCGCTGCTTAAATCCCCAATTCCTTTAAAGCCGCATAAATTTTCCCAGACTCAAAACCCCTGCCCATTGCAAAGCGCATCAGTTTGTTGCGTTTGTCGTATTGGTCTTTAGCCTTGATTGATTTTTCCTTATCAGCAATTAATCTCAGGAGTTCGTCGGAATAACCTTCGTCGGTAATTTCTTCAAGGGCAAGCTGCACTGTTTCCTGATTTATTTTTTTTGCCCGAAGCATGTATTCAATTTTTTGCTTGCCCCAACGGTTAAACCTGAACTTGTCTTTAGCATAAGCCCGTGCAAAACGCTCGTCATCAATGTATTTTTCCGTAATCAGTTTTTTGATGACCAGTTCAGATTCTTCGGCTGAAAGTCCCCAAAGTTTAAGCTTGTCCTGAATTTCAGAGGTGCATTTTTCTGATCTGCTGCATAAAACAGCGGCTTTATCGTAAGCGATTGTTTGATCCCTGGTTAATTGCATCTGTAAAATTTTACTTAAAGATACCGTTTACTTTCTGAAATTGTTGAATCGGAGAGAAATGAAAATTACAGGGTAATTGTCCCCAGTCTTTTCAGCTTGTTTGATGCGGCCAGTCCATTAGGGTTGCAACCAGGCAATCCTTCCGGGATTTCAATGCCCATTTTCTGATAATATTCTACCCAAGCCGGAGGAAAATTTCCGGTTTCCGGATCTTTAAAAGTCATCGGTTCAAGTTCAAAAACAGAATCAGCAGCAAAAGCCATGTAAATAAACTCCGAACAATAGTGTACAGTGTCCGACATGATATAGCTGAAATTGTATGGTTTTCCCAGCATTTGATGGGCTTTTTTGATGGCTGCCGGAATTGCTTTTTGTCCTTCGTCTTTTAACCGGTAGGCAATCACTCTCACCGAATCCCCCTTTGGATGCAGAAACTCGTTGAGCGAAACAATGCAGGTTCCGCCCTCGGGGTAGGCATGTAGCACCACAATTCCAGTATCGGTAACTTCCACCAAACCCACATGTGAAAAATGAGTTTCTCCGGAAGTTTGAGTTACTTGATCGATGGCTTCCGAAATATTTTCAGAGGATTTCTCCCGAAACAGAAGATCGCCTGAATGCAGTTGAATTTTGGGTGAATTGGACGTGCAGGCAAAAAAGCCAATGAGAATTATATAGAAGATTCTTGAAATTAATTTACTCATAATGAATAAAATGGCGAGTTTTTAAACCTGACTTTAAAGACCTCAGAGAGGTCACATATTTATAGAACCGAATATGGAATAAATTGTTCGACCCCGAAGGGGTCATAGGTCAGGTGTTTGACTGATTTTCTATAAACATTTTATCCCTCTGGGATAATCCTTGACGAAGTCTTTTCGTTCATTTTCTTCAAGGCTCATGCGTAAATTCCCGATTTTATTGCTTTGGTGAAAATTGGTTGTTTGCCTTTTATGGTAGTGAGTTCTCTTTCTGAAATAAGGTGTGCGTCAATTACAATATTGTATTTCAGATTCATATCGTAACACAAATCATAGATTTTGTTTTCATCTTTGGCGGTGTAATCTTTCTCCAATACAATCAAAACATCGTAATCCGAGTTCTCATTTGAAACACCATAAGCCTGAGAGCCAAACAGAATGACTTCTTTGACAGAATCTGTGTAAGTATTTTGCAAATGAGTTTTTAATTCCTTCAATATGGTGAGCTTTTCCGCCATTTCAAATAGTTTTGGATAAAATTACAATATTTTGGGAATCATTTTGCAAAAGGGACGAATCAAATCTTGATCAAATTGATTGGCAATTTATTTTTTGCTTGTTGTTGCTCTCCTCCCATTTTCGATTATCATTTTCAACTGATTTCTTTGAAAATCGAAACGATAAATATTAGCCGATTTATCGTTTTCTTTTGAACCTGAAAAAATGACATTACCATCCGATTCTATTTCCGGGTCAGAAGCGTACATCTTTGGAGGTGAGACTTTAATGGTGTTTTTTGTTTTAATATCGTAAGCATATATTGCTTCAACTGGACCGTCAACACCTTCCATGAATTCGTTTATGCCGCAATTAAAAATTATAAACTTGCCAGAAGTAAATAAAAATTTAGTGTCGCTTGAAGTATAATATTTATCACCAAATGTACTTTGAATAGAAATACTGTCAAGCAATTTGCCACTTAAATCAAACTTGAAAATCTTCGACAAATCTTGTGCAAAGATACTTCTGCCATCGGAAGACCAAGTAGGTTTATAAATCCCCCCTTTCAAATTATTATTGAAAATTTTAACTTCTGAATTTTCTAAATTGATTATACCAACATGCCATTTTGCAGTAACCCATATATTGAAAGCGATATATTTACAATCTGGAGACCAGGAAGCGCCGTAGTAATTATTATTAAAAATTTTTAATTCAGTTTCCTCTTTTGTATTCAAATCAACAACAATGATAAATCTCTTAAAGTCATTTGAGCCTGAGGCAATTGATTTTGTATAAGCCAGTTTCAAACCATCAGGAGAAATCGCAGGATCAAATCCCCCTGTCAAATTAAGTTCCTTTGAATTTTTAAAATTTAGCACACATATCACCTTGTCCTTTTGATAAGCTAAATCGTACTTTATTTTTGCTGAATCTTGTCCAGAACAAAAAAACGAGATTAAAAGAATCATAAAAAACAGAAATAGCCTCATCGTAAGAGTTTTATTATGATTTCTGTATCTAAAAAATATCCGCTTCAACTACAGGTTTAAAGAAAGCTTCAATTTCCTGAAGTGTTGTTTCAGTCTTCGGAACGTCGCGAACGATTTTGCCTTTTTCGAGGATGATCAGCCGGGTTGAAACATCAGCAATGTTTTCAAGGGTGTGGTCTGAGATCAGGAAAGTAGTGCCGTTTTGAGCCGCAAAATCCTTGATCAGCTTCCGGAGTTTATATTGTGAACTGGGGTCGAGGTTGGCAAAAGGTTCGTCGAGAACCACAATTTCTGGTTTCCCCATCAATGCTGCCACAATCCCAGCTTTCTTCTGATTCCCTTTCGACAGGTCGCGGATAAACTTCTTTTTACCCAGAATTTCGCCGTTGAAAAAGTCAGTAAATTCTGCCAGGAAATCAGCAATTTCGGTTTTACTCATTTTCCGTAATCCGGCAATAAAGCCAAAATATTCTTCAGCGGTGAGGTAGCTAATCAGGAACGTTTCGTCGATAAACGCACCTGTAAAATCTTTCCAGTCTTCCGATTCGCGCACATTGATTCCTTTGCTGATTACTTGTCCTTTGCTGGCAGTAATCAGGTCGAGCACAAGATTAAACATAGTTGTTTTTCCGGCGCCATTGTTACCAACCAGTCCGAAAATCTCTCCTTTTTCGATGGTCAGTTCAGGAATATTCAAGACGATTTCTTTATTGTATGCTTTGATGAGGTTTTGTATCTGGATCATGATCAGGAGTTTTTATAGTTACTAATAAGCTGATGTTTTTGTTTGAGGTATTTTTTAGCGAAAAAGTTGATAACAACAGAATGAAACAGGATTCCGGTAAGACCCAGAACTCCGAGGCCGGCATAACCGCCAACAACACCAAAAGCCAGTTTAAACAAATAAAACAAACCGATGGGAATTAAAAACATGGGGAATCCGACCAGCCATTGCGACGCTCCAACTCCCTGGTAATTCATTACTGACGACTGGTTTAAATCGAGTCGTTTTTTACTGTAAAGACCAATGAAAAAGAGAAGAGGAATATTGATTCCCAAGTTATAAAGCAGCATTGCCAAATGCGTGTAAATAATTTTAGTGTGCATAAAAGCATAGGGCAGCGTTAAAAAATAACAGGCCACCGATACCACTGTAACCAACATATAAAACGATTGAAGAAACTGTTTCATTTTTAGCCGCTGGCACATCAACATTGAAAAATAGTTGCTGTGCCATGCCGGGAAAAACTGTCCATATGAAATGGAGAACATGCCCACAATAATGATTCCGCCCAGGATAAACAGGAACTCCGGAATTTCTTTTCCTGGTTCACCCCGGTAAATTAACAAACCGTAAGCCAGCATAATTACCGTCATCATGGCTACCGAGCGGGGTCGTTTGTTTCGCCATATAAGTCGCAATTCAAGTGCGATAAAACGTCCGGTTTCACCTAAACGGTTCAGCCAGGAATAATCGCGAACGGTTTCTGCCTTTTGTTTTGCTGAAACTAAATTCAGAAACATGCGGCTAAGCAAAAACCTGACATTCATGAAGTAGAACAGTATCGGAAGAAAGACAAGCAGAATAGTCAGGAAGGGATAGATCAGGATCAGGTCGAGTAATTTGCCCAAAGCTCCTGATAAATTAACAATTCCGAAATGATTAACAGCATACAGTACGCCAAGAGCAGCAAGAAAAATGAAGAACCCATATTCTGCCTCGTTAAATTTCCATTTCAAGTAAATAGCCAAAAAGTGATTGCTGAAAATTAGAATAGAAATGGCCAGAACCCAGGAGGCAGTGGCCAATCCTGAGTGGGTGTCAGTGACCAGGGTAAAAGTTACCGGAAGTAACAGGAAAAATGGCAGAAGATTGAAGAAATTAAGCACCGACCGAATCATCAGGTAATTGGCAATTTTCTGCCGACGAATATTTTGTAAGAGCAATGGCCTGAAGCTTACCGTGGGTAACTTTTGCACCAGTTGGCGGATAATCAGGTCGATTGCAAAATAGGCCAACAAAATGCTGTTGAATTTGCTGACCGGATCAGTATCTGGAAAATCTTTCGTCAATATTTCTGGAATGGCAAAACCTAGCAAGAGAAAACTGACAGAAAAATAAAGCGCGAGAAAACCCAGTCCAATGTTGGAGGCAATACTCTTGCCCCAGTATGCTGAGCGGGTGGTTTCGCGCCAGGCTAATTTAAAAAGGATTGAATTCATTGAGTTGTTTTTTGACTTTGGGTATTGGTTCGGGATTGTTATGTTTTGTTACAAATTGGGTTTATCAAATTTTTCTTCATCAGAAAGTTGTAACTTAGGGTAATTTCTTTTTTTTTTTGTCTTTAAGGTCATTGAGGACTTTAATGACCTTATAATATGAACATTGTAATAGTGAAACTACCAAAATGAACAACAACCAGCAAAACCAGGAGCCACTAATACCGCGAAGCGGTAATTACCGGAAGTTGCTGACATACCAGAAGGCAGAAGCAATATACGACGTTACCTACTATTTTTGCAAAAATTATTTACAGCGAGGTGACCGTACCATCGACCAAATGGTGCAGGCTGCACGCTCGGGCAAACAAAATATTGTAGAAGGAAGTGCGGCTTCTGCTACCTCTAAGGAAACTGAGATAAAACTTGTGAATGTCGCCAAAGCAAGTATGCATGAACTTCTGATTGATTATGAAGACTTTTTACGAACCAGAAACCACCGACAGTGGGAAAATGATTCTGTTGAACTTCTGAAGATGCGTGAGCTTGGGAGAAAGCATAACGATTCTGCCTTTTATATGCAACTGGTGAAGACCAGACCTCCGGAAACGATTGCAAACATGGCGATTTGTCTGATCAAGCAGAACGATTATATGTTATTTAAGCAACTGCAATCGCTCAGTGAAGATTTCCTGAAAAATGGCGGAATGCGCGAACGAATGACACGAATGCGGCTTGATAGAAGAAAGTAATTAATTTTATATCATCAATCCAACCGGTCAGTCAGGGTGCATGTTTTCTTAAAAACTTTGGTGTATCCTTCCTGATCAAAAGCTTCAACCAGAATAATGTAAACTCCAATATTTAGTTTTTGCCCTGATTCATTTTTGCCATCCCACAGCCACCTTCCTTCCTGCGCCAGCGATTGATTCTTAACCAGAAATTTCACATGTCGTCCGGCAGCATCAAAAATGCGGACATTAGCGATATAGCCTGGTTTGCTCAGTTTGAACATGATAGAAAGTTGATCATTGTAGCCGTCGCCATTCGGCGAAAAGGCTTTGGGCTCGGGTGCGATTTCATCCTGAATTTCGGTTCCATTTCCGGCTTGCGAGTTCGGCAATCCGGGCGTGGCGAACCCAACTGAAGCGGCTGCCGATAACCAGTTGCTACGTTCGGATGTTGGTTTTTCCAACGAAATTCGTTCAAGCGAAACACCTTCTTCATCAGCTAAAAAAGGCGAGTGCATTTTTGCTGAGTAGCTGAATTCATCCAAAACTTTCATTGAATCGTTGAGTAAAACCACCGTTCCGGCATCGTCCGAATAACTTGGAAGAGACTTCATCACACAAAAGCTTGCCGGATTATTGGTAATGTATTGTAATGCAACAATGGCCGGATCTTTCGTGCAAACCAGTAATTCTCCGGGTTTCAGATACCTTTTTTCCGTGCTGATCGGATAGACTTGTTTCAGCGCCAGCGCATCATCACGAGTTGCGAGTCTGAGTCGGTTGGCCGGAATGGTTTGTTCCGAAACATTGACCAACTCTACAAAATCAGTTCCTCCCGAAAACGGATTGAAAAGCACTTCGTTGATCAGGATTGAACCAACTTCCGGAGAAAAAGAATAGGAGAATGATTGGGTATCTCGATTCATTATTTTTCCGGAAAGGTCTGAGATTCCGGAAGCAGACAGATTTAGTTCAGTTCCGGTCACTTTTCCAAAACTTACATCAATTGAATTTCCGAAGCCTTTGGTTGGTATTGCCTGAATAATTGGAATATTTTGATTGTTTTCGTCAGTCAGTTTGAAATTTCCGGAGTGAATGGATGCCGGATTAATCGGTTTATTAAAAGTCAGCATTATCGTGTTTGTACTGGTCAGTGTATGTTTCTGAATGAAAAGTTCGGATTCAAACTGGATCACTGAAATATCATCCATCCACAGTTGTCCGGCTCGGGTGGGGGTGAAGTTGAAAGATAGGCCGATGTTTTTGAATGCCAAAACTGAAGGGTCGTTTCCGGAGAAAAGCTTACTCTTTGCCTCTCCTGATTTCTGGTATTGAAGTGTCCAGAAACCACGAACCGTTCGTTTTGCGATGATGGTAGCTAAAGTTGAGGCGTTCCAGTCCAAATCGGATTGAACGATCAAACTGTCAGCTTTTCCGTTACGGATTCGCCAGATTTCAAGTAGATCGTTGCTTCCAGAGGTATTTACACCAACAGCCCATCCGTTTATTATTTCTGGAAGAATGGTGTCAGCACTCAGATAGAACCAAAACCGGTTCGACGAGGACGGGTCCCAATTGCCATTTTTGAGCTTGAATGACCATTCAATATCAGAAGAACTAAACTCTGAACCGGCTGAATGGAAGATTGCAGAATTGCCGTTTATTGCTTTTAACGAGTGCTTTAGTGATGTTGTTCCTGAAATTTTTTCAATTGCTGAAACTTCCCAATCAGCCGTTTGTTTCCATCCTGAAACTGAGTTATTTTCGAAATCGTCGCTGAAAATGGTGTCAATGGTATCATTTCCGGAGAAGGTTTCTATTTTTGCAGGCAAGTTGAGGGCAGACTCAGGCCTGGAAAAAGTATCGTAACTTACGATTGTTAAAAAATAGACAAGTATTATTGGGAAAATAAAAATAAATCTGGCCATATTTTGAAAAATTAAAAGCAAAACGTTATTTTTGGATGCGTATTTAATACAAACGCAGGCGAAAACTGATTCAATTTAACAAAAATTGATCAGATGGCCAAATCAGATTGTAAAACAGAATATTAGATAACAAGTAAATACAAATTGACATGAAAGTTGCAGTAGTAGGTGCGAGTGGTGCGGTGGGACAGGAATTCCTGAAAGTTTTGGCTGAACGGAATTTTCCGCTCGATGAACTGGTTTTGTTTGGATCTGGCCGTTCGGCTGGTAACGAGTACGAATTTAAAGGCAAAAAACTGGTTGTTAAGGAACTCAAGCACAACGATGATTTTAAGGACATTGACATTGCCTTAACTTCAGCTGGTGCTTCCATTTCAAAGGAATTTGCGGATACCATTACCAAATACGGCGCTATCATGATTGATAATTCGAGCGCTTTTCGTTACGAAGCAGACATCCCATTGGTTGTTCCTGAAGTGAATCCGGAAGATGCGTTGGTTCGTCCTCGTGGAATTATTGCCAATCCGAACTGCTCAACTATTCAGATGGTGGTGGCTTTGAAGCCGATCAACGATTTGTCGAAAATTGTGCGTGTTCATGTGGCTACCTACCAGGCTGCCAGCGGTGCTGGTGCTCAGGGTATTGCCGAACTGGAAAATCAGATTCAGCAGGTTGCTGCCGGTGAGGAACCAACAATCCAGAAATTTCCTTATCAATTGGCGATGAATATCATTCCTCAGATCGACGTTTTCCTTGAAAACGATTATACCAAAGAGGAAATGAAAATGAACTGGGAAACCAAGAAAATTATGCATACTAACGCCGAAGTGAGTGCAACCTGCATCCGTATTCCTGTTGCCCGTGCTCATTCCGAAGCCATTTGGGTCGAAACAGAAGAAGCATTGGATATCGATGTTGTGAAAGCAGCAATGGAAAAACTGGAAGGTTTGACCGTTTTGGATAATCCGGCTGAGAAAAAATACCCGATGCCGTTATTTGTTTCAGGTAAAGATGATGTGTATGTGGGCCGAATCCGGAAAGATGTTAGCAATCCAAAGAGTTTGACATTCTGGTGTGTGGGCGATCAGATTAAAAAAGGCGCTGCGCTGAATGCAGTTCAGATTGCTGAATGGCTGATCAAAAATGGCGAAGTAAAATAATTAAAAGACTGAAGTAATAGCAATCCATGCAAATACTTGTGGTCTGAATGGATTTACAATGGAAAAAAGTCATTAGTCAATAGTCATTTGAAAAATCAACCTTTTCTAATGACTATTGACTTTTTCCTCTTTTATTTATTCCTGATTGTCAATTTTCATTGTCCAATTTTCATCGTACAGAAAATCGTTGTAAGGAAATCGGGTGATATGAATTTTCTTGACTTCCTCATAAAGAGTACGCTTCAAATCTTCGATATTCAGTTTTTTCGTAGCTGATACGAACAAGGAAGGTGTATTGTTTTTCGACATCCAACTGCTTTCCCATTCTTCCAGGGTGATATTCCGTTTGGTTCTTTCGGTCAAATCATCCTGATGTTTCTCAACGTAAGTAAAAGCATCGATCTTATTAAAGACATAGATGGTTGGTTTATCGCCGGCATTGATCTCATTCAAGGTGCGGTTTACCACTTCAATCTGCTCTTCAAATCCCTGATGTGAAATATCCACAATGTGCATCAGAATATCTGATTCGCGCACTTCGTCAAGCGTCGATTTAAACGATTCGACCAATCCGTGAGGTAATTTCCGGATGAATCCAACGGTATCAGCCAGAAGGAATGGCAGGTTGCCAACAACCATTTTGCGGACGGTGGTGTCGAGTGTGGCGAAAAGTTTATTTTCAGCAAAAACTTCCGTTTTGCACAACAGATTCATCATGGTCGATTTTCCAACATTAGTGTAGCCAACCAAAGCTACGCGAACCATTCGGCCACGATTTTTGCGCTGTGTGGACTTTTGCTTGTCAATCTTGATCATCTGTTCTTTGAGCAAAGCTATTTTATCCAGGATAATACGGCGGTCAGTTTCGATTTGTGATTCACCCGGTCCGCGCATTCCAATTCCTCCGCGTTGACGTTCAAGGTGAGTCCACAAACGGGTCAAACGAGGCAACATGTATTGATATTGAGCCAATTCTACCTGGGTTTTAGCATGGGCGGTTTGTGCCCGTCTGGCAAAAATGTCCAGAATCAGATAGGTACGATCCAGAACTTTGCACTCCAGCGCTTTCTCAATGTTTCGGAGTTGGGTCGGACTAAGGTCGTCGTCAAAAATTACGGTACCAATATCGTTTGCTTTGATGTATTCACTAATTTCTTCCAATTTGCCTGATCCGACAAAAGTGGCGTGATTGGGAATATCCAATCGTTGTAAAAAGTGTTTTTTTACTTCAGCGCCTGCAGTATCAGCTAAAAAGTCTAATTCTTCCAGGTATTCTTTTGCCTGGGTTTCATCCTGATTCCTGGTAATCAGACCGACCAAAACGGCTGTTTCTATTATGGGTGAGTTTTCAATCATAGTTTTTATTCCCGAAAATCAATCAATTAATTGAGCGGCAAAGATAAGACAATCATCTTGGAATTCTCAGGAGACAAAACTTTCATCCAAAAAACCCAACTTATTTCTTACTTTAGGGTCATTAATCATTCTATTTCGCATCTGTATGAGTAATCAAAGGAATTTGGTCAGGACACTCGGGTTAGGTTACGTTATCATTTTTGTGATTGCAAACATCATTGGATCAGGAGTGTATAAAAAAATTGCTCCGATGGCTGCAGAACTTCATTCTTCGGTTTGGATTCTTGCCGCCTGGATTGTGGGTGGTATTATTACACTTTTTGGCGCTCTGAGTAATGCCGAAGTAGCCGGATTACTGGCCGATACCGGGGGCGAATTTGTATACCTGAAAAAAATTTACAATCGTTTTTTTGCATTTCTTTATGGATGGTCGTTATTTACTGTCATTCAAACAGCAACCATTTCTTCGCTGGCCTATATTTTTGCCCAATCGCTCAACAGTATCGTTCATCTTCCTGAAGTTTTGCCTTCGTTACAGCATTTTTCAATCGGTGGAGTTTTTCTTCCGTTTCAGGATTTTAATGTCAAACTGACTGCTATTCTGCTGATTCTGCTTTTAACCGGACTCAATATTACCGGGTTAAAAACCGGTGCTGGCGCCAGTAGGGCAGTAATGTTTACCGTGTTCGCAGGTCTTTTCCTGATTGTTTTCTTTGGGCTCACCAGCGGAAATGCCAGACCTGACGACTTTATGAAATTCAATGAATTAGCTGCGGGAACGGTTTCACTTTCTTCATTTTTTACAGCGATGCTTGGAGCATTTTGGGCTTATCAGGGATGGGTTTCAGTAGGATTTATCGGCGGTGAAGTGAAAGATGCCAAACGAACCCTTCCGAAAGGAATTGTAATCGGAACGCTGTTGGTGATCTCCATTTATTTGCTGGTCAATGTTACCTATCTAACTCTTTTGTCAATTCCGCAACTCGAGCAAATTCATGCTGCGGGTAATCAAATTGCTGCAGTGGAGGCAGTACGGAGTTTCTGGGGAACCAGTGGTGTACTTTTTATATCACTGCTCATCTTAATTACTACTCTAGGTTGCACCAATGCCAGTATTTTGACTGGTGCTCGTCCATATTATGCCATGGCACGTGAAAAACTTTTCTTTTCGGGCATCGGGAAACTGAATAAAACCAATGTTCCGGGAAATTCGCTTTTGTGGCAGGGAATCTGGGCTTCGATACTTGTTTTGTCCGGAACTTTTGATCAGCTAACCGATATGATCATTTTTGCAGTCTTCATTTTTTATGGAGCAACCACGCTGGGTGTATTTATTTTGCGTCGTAAAATGCCTGATGCACACCGACCATACAAAGTCTGGGGATATCCGGTTGTTCCGGCCATTTTTATTCTCTTCTGTATTGGATTGTTTGTCAATACCATTGTCGCCCGACCCCGAGAAGCGGCTATCGGTATGATCTTAATTTTATTGGGTATTCCGGTCTATTATTTTCTGAATAAAAAATATTCCAAAATCGAAGAAAAAAGTCAGTAGTCATTAGGAATACTTAATCAACATTTTCTAATGACTAATGACTTTTTCCTTTTCAAGAACAGGTGTTTTTCTGTGCAGGAATATCCGGTAACTCAGCATAGCCAGAATTCCATAAACAACCATTTGCCCGGTCATAAACATGAACTCCGGAATTACATCCTGAAGGGTTCCTCCCATTGTTCTGATCCGCAGATAGGCAGGAATCATGGATGTTGTCGGAAAAATATGAGCCAACTGATAAAGCAATGGTGGAAGTGAGGTTGTCGGCCATGATATTCCGCTGAGAAAGAGAACTACCGGGGAAAGAAAAACCAGCATCATAATAGAATGTTCCCTGCGGGTTAACAGCAATGAAACAGCCAGTCCCATAAAAATCACCGAAAAAAGAAAGGGAATCATCAGCAATCCAATATCAAGCAGTAAGCCATTATCAGGAAAATGAAACCAGTGGGCCAACACAACCTGGGTAAAAAGCAGGTTGAAAACGTATAAGATAAAGTAGGCCAGCGATCTGCCCGTGAGGGTATAGAAAATGGATGACAACTCATGATTTTTGGAAGAAGCCAGCATTTTCTGCCGTTCCCGTCTTCCGCCACCAATCATGCCGATTCCAACCAGTAATGTCTGCTGCAGAATGACTAAAATAAGACCCGGCATGACATAAGTTCCATAAGCTCCTGAAGGATTATACAGGGTATAAGTTTTTAAAGTCAGCGGATCTCGTTGCTTTTTCGCCATATCAGGAGTTGAGCCTGAGGCCATCAGCCTCTTGATTTCGATACCGGCGGACAAAGTTCCAACGGCTTTCAATGATCCGCTTAAACTTTCTTTATAAATCAGGAAGTAGCTGGCATCGCAATACAAACCAATATGCGCCTGTTCTCCACGAAGTATTTTTTTCTCAAAATCAATCGGAATATGAATGATCCCTTTTGATTCACCATCCCAAAAGAGTTGTTCAGCCTCGTTAAAATTTCCGGTTTCGAGATTTATTTCAACTTCCTGGGTGGCACCAATCATCCTTACCAGTTGTCTGCTCAGGGCGCTGTGGTCGCTGTCAACAACAGCCATGGGGATATTCCGGATAACATTATTCTTATAGGCAATGGAATAAACCAGTGGATAGGCCCAGACAGCAATAAGCAAGATCAGAATTGCGCCTCGATCTTTAAAAATAGCCTGTCCTTCTTTCAGAAAAGCATGTTCGATTTGCGTGAATCCGTTCATGGCAGATGAAAATCGTCGGTATAATTTCATTCTTTCGTCCTCCATCTTTCATCTTTCATTCTTTTTTTGAAAAGCGGAAACCCAATGATGCCTGTCAGAATAAATAGCAGCAGCAATAAAAGCGACGGAATCGTTTCGTGAACGGGCTCACCACGCAACGACTGACTCAGAAATATTTTCAGCCAAAAAGTATAAGGAAAAACAAAAGAAAACAGTTTGGCAATCATGGGCATCCCCATGGCAGGAAAAGTTAATCCTGAAAAGGTAAGTGCCATCATGGTGTAGGCGCTTCCTAGTGAAAGAGAAAGCCGCAGATTGATGGTAATGGTTAGCAACAGAACGGCCATGGCCTGATAGGCCAGAATCAGCAAAAACTCCGAAACGAGGATAATCAGGAAAGACCCATTCAAAGGAGTTCCCATTACCTTAATCAGAATCAGGTTCATAGCCATCAGATTGGCAAAAAAAAGAAAGAGGTAAGGAATTAATTTTCCGATCATCGCTACAATGGTACTTCCTTCTGCTACCTTAACCCATTCAGCTGCAGTTCCATCTTTCATTTCGATTCCAATCGCATACGATGTTCCTAAAAAAATAAAAACTACCGCCAGGAGTGGGAGTAAACCCATCATCAGGAAATAGGCATAATTTCCATAAGGATTAAACAACAGGTGGATATCAGATTTTATTGGTTGGGCCTTTTTAACTGCTTCTTCCTGCGGAATCCCTTTCCTGATCATGGTTTGAACTTTAATTACACCGGATAAGTTGGCAAAAGTGTTCATTAATTGCGATTTGATTACTCCACCTTTGATCACATTGGTATTATTCAGGTACAGGGCTAGTTCTGCCTGAATTCCTTTTTGCACTGATTTTTCAAGACCTTCAGGAATATAAATCACGGCATCAGTCTCGCCTTTTACCATTTGTGCTTTGGCTTCATCCAGCGAGACTGACCGGTAAACTACCCCAGTAGCGGGGACAGCATCAATGATCCTAACAATTTTACGGGAAAACTGGGTATGGTCCAGGTCGACAACTGTCACCGGAAGATCTCTGACAACGGCTGCGGAGAACATCCAGCTGACTAGCAGGAATACTGCGACAGGACCAAAAATGGTGGTAAACAAAAGAACCCAGTTCCCGAAAATTTTCAACAGTTCTCTTTGGATAACCCTGATAAGAGCTGATCTGCGAAACCTTTGAAGAAATTCTTTGAATTTCATTGGATTAGATTCCTTTTTGAACAAGATCCCAGTTTACAATAGCGCTCATCCCCGGTCTCAGCCCTTCAGTCTGATCTACCGGCACGGCATGAATTTCAAAGGTTTTCATGTCAAAATCACCCCTGGTTTTGGTCGCGTTCCAGGTTGCAAAATCACCGAGTACATTAATGTATGTTACTTTGAGCATGATCTCTTTCATCCCCAAAGCAGGAAATCTGGCCGGAATCAGGCTGCCTTTCTGAATAGCAGCCAATAAATCTTCACGAAGGTTAAAAGTTACCCAAACATCCGTCAAATCGACGATGGTTATCACCGGATATCCTGCGGGAATGAGCTCACCCCGCTCTGCCAGCACGTTGGCAATTTCGCCACTGATTGGTGCAGTGATCCGTCGTTCGTTCAGATAGGAGCTAACTTCGCTAATCATTCCATCGGCCTGCAGAACAAGGGCACCAGCCGCATCTTTATCTTCCAGCCTTGCTCCATTTCTGGCCTTTTCATAGAGCGAATGTGCAGCTTTTTCCGTTTCAACGGCTGCTTTCATTTTTGTTTCAACTTCATCTTTTTGTTGTTCAGGAATTACGCCATCCTGATACAAATTCTGGATTCGCGAATAAGTTTTCTTAGCAAATTCGGCAGCGGCAAGTGCCGTTTGCCAGCTGTTATAAGCAGCCTGAATGTCTTCTTTCTGTGCTCCATTGAAGGCTTTGTCTCGCTGTGCTCCGGCAGCCTGCCGAACAGCGGAGGCCTGACTGAATTTCGCCTCGAGCTCCGGAGAACTGATGGTGAAAAGCAACATTCCTGAGCGTATTTCATCGCCTTTTTTTACTGCCAGACTGTCGATCCTTCCCACCAGTTTTGAGGCAACTTTAATCTGGGTTGCTTCAACTTCGCCCTGAATTTCAAATGGAACTGGTCTGGTGACAATAATTATTACGTACACAATAAAAATCAGCAGCAATCCGAATATTCCGGCTATTATCAATCCTTTTGTTTTGTTCATGTATAACTTCTTTTAAAAACGGGAAAAAGTCATTCGTCATCAGGAAAAAGTTTAAAAAGCAGTTTTTAGAAAGACTAATGACGCTTTTCTGTTTGTTATATTTCTTTACATTATTTCTGTTGAATTGCAAGCTTTTAGTTCGCTCCGAAGAGTCAAAACCCCTAAATCCCCTAAAGGGGACTTTAAAGAGTTTATTGATTTTCAACGAGTTCCCCTTTAGGGGTCAGGGGTGGCGAAGGTGAAAATCAATAAACTCAGACCTTTCGAAGCGGACTCAATTTTATTATTTCTAATCTTTACTCAAGTACAACTACTTCGGCCCGCTTCATGTAATCGACAAACTCATCCGTAAGGCCTGCATAATAGAGCAATTTCGAAAGAGACACATCATATCCGAACATAGCCTGAAGTCTGTCGATCCTGGATTTTGCCAGGAAAAGTGAAGCGTCGGCAACCTGAGATGAGGTAGCCATCCCCTCGCTGAATGCTTTATTCCGTACCCTGAAATATTCATTGGCAAGCTCTACCGATGTATTCAGCATTTTAAGCTGTTCGCGGTACATACACAATTCCTGGTAGTATTTATTGATGGCTGAATGAATATCGGATGAAGCTTTCTGGTAATAATCATCAGCCTGCAATTTCTGATAGTCCATCGCTTTGATTCTTCTGCTTTGAGACTGACCCTCAAACAGATTCCATTTCAGTCCGATTCCAACCATATAAGTTGGCAAAAACGGAGAAAGGTCTTTGTTGGCAATGTCGTACATTCCGGTTATGGCAATGCTTGGGAATGTTCCGGATTTTTCAGCCTTATATCCTTCGCCAGCCAGTTCCCTCTTCTTGTTTACCTGCGCAAGTAAAGGGCTTTTCTGCAGGGCTGTCTGGTAGAAATACTCCAGGGTTTCAAGCGAATCGAGGTAAAATAAGCTGGAAATTGGCTGCATCAGGGAAATATCCTTCTCGGCTAAGGTATTTAGCAAAGCCTCATTCAGTATTTCGTTCTGCCTGACCGACTTTTGGTATTCCCTTTCAGAATCTGCCAGATTGAGTTTTGAATTCAACAGCTCAACCTGGGCAATCTGACCTTGCTCATGTAATTTTCCGGCATCGTGGTAATGTTTTTCCATAATCGATTTAACATCCTTTCTGACATTTATTGCCTCGCCTGCCAGCACCATTCCAAAATACCGTTCCACCAGTTCATTGGTTAATTCATACGATTTCTGAATGTTTTCCAGTCCAACAGCTTCATATTTGATTTTTGCAGCTTTGTTTGCTGCATTAATTTTTCCACCCGTAAACACCGGCCACAAAAATCCGGCTGAAAGTGTTCCAAATTGTTTCTCCTGAATGGTGAGATCCCACCCGGCACTTTTTACCTGATTTAAACCGTCGAGCATTTTTTGCCTTACAGCCTGAGTCGAAATGTTATCAGGCAGAATGGGCATCAAACCTTTGGTAGCCGGATCGGGATTGGGAACTCCGCTAAAGACACCGTAATTTCCAAGAGCCTGGTAAAGAGGAATCAATGCATCCTGAACCGGAGTAAGGTCGAAGTGAAGCCGGTCTTCCATCAGGTTGTATCCGGCATTCAGTGATATTTTTGGAAAATGAAGTCCATGCGCAGCTTTCATCTCCTGTTCCATTTGAAGCAGATGGTGATCGGCCTGTTTCATTTGAAAATTATTTTGCAGGGTTATTTGCAAGGCTTCTTCAAAGGTGATTTTTTGCGGCTCTTTACCAAAACCCAGCTTTGATGAGAATAGTAATGCCAACAGGCCAATCAATTGAATACTTGGCGAAATACGCATAATTAGCTTTTGATGAAGGATTCGATTAAATTCTGAAATGTTTCAGATCGATCCTTTTGGTTTAGACTTTTTCGTTACAATGAAATTCCGACAGTAAGGCTTAGCGCTTTGGTGCGGTAATCTTCAGGCTGGTTGGCAATTTCTGAAAGGCCCATATCATATCGCAGGTCGAACCGGATATCTTTTCCCATGACTGGTGTCTGTAAGCCAATTCCCAGTGATGCGCCCCAGTCGGTTTTTTTACTGTCAGCAGGCATTGTGGAAAGCGATGGACGAGCCTGATCGTCAAGCGCAAAAGCAGTGTATGGACCGGCATTCACATAAAAAATATATCCATGGTTTTCTTGCATCTCGTTGTCACGATATTGAAAGAGCACGGGAACCTGCAGATAATGAATCATGTAATCGGTTTCGAGCGTTGAGTTCAGTTCAGTTGTTTCCTGACTGCGCCCTTTTCGGACATAATTGATTTCCGGCTGAATGTAAAATGATTTACAGATTGGTAAATCAACGAAAGCGCCGGCAGTATAGGAAAACGTTACATTGTTGTTATCCGGCAAATTTCCCTTAAGAGCATAAGTGGTAGCTGCAACCCCGTTTCGCACACCAAAATTAATTTGGGCAAACGATGAAGTTGAAATCAATACAAACAAGAGTACATACAAAGAATAATTAATTGTTTTCATAGCTTTAAATAATATGTGAATAAATATGATTTGATTTTATGCCTAAAAAATGAAGCCGATCGGACACCGATGCCACCAGTTCTTCGTTTCCAATAATCAGAAATGGCATGGTATTAAAGGTATTGCTGTTGATGACGATCTCGAGAATCTGCTGATGCCAGGAAATATTTTCAGGATGATTTTGGTTGCCCGTGAATAAATAGTGGGTGATCAGTTTTGAAGGGAATCTCTTTTCAAGGTTTTCGAGTTCTGCTTTGAAAAGTGGTTGTGATAAATAGGCCGAAGTAAAATATATCAGGGTTAAGCAGCAGTTCTGCTCGTTCTTAAGCTTTGATTTAATAAGGTCAAAGACGATATGAATACCATTTTCGCCGGATATAAATACAAAATGAGCATTTTTTTCCTGCCAGATTTTTTTGAATCCGGAGATAACCCAATCTAATTCTGGCAATTCTTTTTCGGTTTGCATGACATCAATAATTAATGATGCAAATGAAAAGGATAGTTTAGTGGGAGTTTTTGATCTGGATCAAAAAATGAACTGGAAGTGATTTAATGTTTGCCGGCCCGTATTCTGCTTAAAGTTTCTTGGGTAATTCCCAGAAATGAGGCAATATGGCCCAGTTTGGCCCTTTGGAAAATTTGTGGATATTCTTTCATTAAGGCATTGTATCGATCTTCGGCACTCTGAAATTTTATGCCGATAATGTATTCTGACAGTTTTTTAGCCAATTCGTAAACGACATGAAAACCGAGTTTGGCCATATCGTGTTCTTCGTTTAACATGGTTTCCATGTCGGTATATTTGAGCGAATAAATCACCGAATCTTCCAGTAATTCGCAGAAAACCATTGTTGGTTTGTGGTGGTAAAAGCTATCGACAGCAGTTAAAAAACTATTATCGGCAAAAAACCATTGGGTAATTTCTTTTCCGCTTTCGGTATAATAATAAACCCGTGCAAAACCTCTTTCAATGTAAAAAATATGCTGACAAATTTCTCCCTGTTCATACAGATGATGCCCTTTGGTAAGTTCCTCCCGTTTGAAAATAGTACTTAATTTTTCCTCGGTTTGATCCGAGAGATTGGCAATATTTTTAATGTATGAGGGCAGATTCATAGTAGTCTTTTTTTTTGCAGCTCATTCAGTGCATCAGATAAATACATACTCCTGAAATGCACGGGCAAAAATAATGGAACAAATCGGATCCTGATTCTTATGCCGTGTATTAAATTTTTTTCGAAACGAATAACTTAAACGATTCAATTTTGATTGTTTAAGTTTACAATAGATTTCAATCCATTATAGCATGAGAACTAAATTATATTCAGTTACACGACTTCTTTTTATTGTTCTTGTTTTGGGTAGTCAACTCAGTATGGTACTGGCCCAATCCATGAAATCATTAACCATTTCAACTGCAAAAGGAGTTGAAGTGACTTCGCTGGACAATGTCAAACCCCTGCAGCAACTTCCATTAGTTTCGTTTAAAGTTGGTGACAAAGCATATAATTCACTTGATGCAAAAACGATTAACGGAAAGCCATTCGTAGCAGGTGGGATTGCTTTCGAATGGAAAACATTTGATTATAGCTATGGCGCTAAGATTGAAATCAAATTTACCAACCAATCGAACGACACGTTGTTGCTTCACAATGTTGTTCCGCTTGGCGAAGCAGACAATCATATTTACATCACCGGCAAAGGCAATCATGGTTTATCTCGTACTCACTTGTTTCGACCGGGTTTTGCCCCGGTAAATGTGATTGTTCCTGACAATGCTTGGGAATTGGGGTTTTCGGCCATCGACCTGACTGATGGCAAAAAAGTTTGTGCCTTAGCCAGAAGGACAAAAGATTCAGTTGTAAAGGGAAAACGAAGAAGGTTTGAGACAGAACTTTATCCCGGAGGTTCGGTGAGTTATACGCTCTGGCTTGATTTTTACATTGTCGACTGGCAGGAAGGCCTACGGCTGATCTTTCAGGATCGTATGTTGTACGACGTGGAACCTGGAAAATTCGATAGTACCCTGCTCCAACGCGAAGATCTGAAATGGGTGCGCCATGCCTATGTTTCGCATTTAATCCAGAACTGGGACAACTATTACTACGATTATACCACTGGAAAATTCGGTCTCGAAGATTTTGTCAGAAAAGGAAAGAAGCTTTATGGAGGCGATGATTTTATAGGAATTTGGCCAACCTGGCCTACCCTGGGACTTGATCAGCGGAATCAGTGGGATTTGTTTCGCGACTTGCCCGGTGGTATGGAACAAATAAAAAAACTGGCGGAAATGTGCAACAGTTACGATTCTCGCCTTTTTATTTGCTACAACCCATGGGACGCCAGTACGCGCAAAGAAAGTCACACTTCAGGAATGGCCAGCATCATTTCTGCCACAGGTGCCGAGGGTGTTGTACTGGATACGCAGGGAGCATCGAGTTTTGCACTTCAGCATGCTGCGGACTCGGTACGCGCTGGGGTCATCATGTACAGCGAAGGGATGGCTATTCCAAGCGACATGCAGGGAATTGTTTCAGGCAGAGTACACAATGCATTGTATTATTGTCCGATCCTGAACCTCAACAAGTTAATTAAACCTGAGTTTGCTATCTTCAGGGTTGCCGAGCTTTTCAAAGAGCCAATAAGAAGGGAATACAATGTTGCGCTTTTCAATGGTTATGGTACAGAGATGAACATTTTTGCCCCGGGGAAACCTGAATGGGCCGATGAACAATATCGTTACCTGGGACGAACATCCCGAATTCTGCGCGAAAATACCCTGAATTTTGTCTCAAGGGATTTTAAACCGCTGATTCCAACTACCCGCGATCAGATTTGGGTAAACCAATGGAATACGTTGGCTAAAAAAATCTATACCATTTACAGCCTTTTACCTGAAGGATACAAAGGTCTTTTGTTCGAAGTAAAACCGCAAAGCGGAAAGCATTTTGTCGATTTGTGGAACCATCAGGAAAAGGAGCCTAAACAGACGGGAGAGAAATACTTTATCGAAGTAGAAACTGATGCGTTCAACCAGTCGTGGCTGGGAACCAATAATGAAGGAGCTGTTGGTTGTATGGCAGAATTTCCTGAATTGCTCAACGTATCGCGTGAAAGCGACGTGTTAAACGTGGAAGCAAGCGGAGGAACAGAAATCAGAATTTGGGCAGGAACTCCGGATTATGAGAAAACGCCGCTTTTGCTACAGTCAGGAAAGCACGACATCCGGTTAACCGAAAACTTTGGACGGTTTGAAGGGCGGTTTGTGGTTCAGCTTTTTGACTCCGATATATTGCTCGATGAGCGGGTGATTACTATCATTCCCGGTACACCACGGTTGGTGAGCAAGCCTGAAAAATCTTCAGTTTCAACATCTGCACCTACTGGAATGGTAAAAATTCCATCAGGAAAATTCACTTTTAAGGCCACAAACGGCGACGAATTTATTCCCTACCCAAAGGATAATCAGGGAAAATCGTATGATATGACTGCCTTCTGGATGGATAAAACACCAGTAACCAACAAACAATTCAAAACTTTTCTCGATGCAAGCCAATATCATCCCAAAGATGCAGCGAATTTTCTGAAGCATTGGGTGAACGGTCAGATACCTGAAGGACAGGATAACTATCCCGTGGTGTATATATCGTACGAGGATGCCAAGACCTATGCAAGCTGGGCTGGGAAACGTTTGCCTACCGAAATTGAATGGCAGTATGCAGCCCAGACCCCAAACGGCAATGAATGGCCCTGGATTCAGAAAAAGCCTGTGAAGCGGGTGGAGGAGGTTATCACCGAAACTCTGACCACTATGAAACTGGAAGGAATTGATGCCCGGATGTGTAACCTGGGCGACGGAAAACTTTACGAGGTAGGCAAATACCCAAAGGGAGCAAATCCATTTGGGCTTGAAGATCTGGTGGGCTGTGTCTGGCAATTGACGAACGATTTATACGTGAACGGTAGCTATCGGTATATCATTATGAAAGGTGGAAGTTACTTTAAACCCTCTTCAAGCTGGTGGTATGTTCAGGGAGGCCCGCGCGAACTGCATTACAGACAATACCTGCTGCGCGTTTCCGAAGGTTTTGAACGCAACTCCACTGTCGGCTTCCGCTGTGTGAAGGATCTTTAATTTAAACTTTGGAGTCGCCAAAATAATTATTCCATCATTTAATCAATTCAAAGGTGGTCTATTTGATTCTAAGAGAGATGTTTATTTTTAACGAAATCATGCCAATTCAATCAGAACGAAATCCGTATTCAACACTTTCAAGTGACTAAATTAATCTTTCACTAGTACTGTAACTCTCCTCTGTTTTTTATCCAATTTAAAGAAGAAATCTATTCTAAAAATCACACTAAAGTGTTGAAATTTAGAATAGATTTCTGTAAATTTATTTATAAAAAACCACTAGTGTTGCGTTGTTTTTAAATTAATCGTTGTAACTAAATAAAATTCAATAAGATATAGACGTTCTTTGATTTTTTGATTTCAATTCATGGTAGTTTCGAAAGAAAAACCGTGAATAAAGGAAA